>OAZX01000274.1_pt1 | contig 30598 bp, 16 predicted proteins | sample 1495341 | NCBI WGS metagenome assembly OAZX01 (sample SAMEA2580119, study PRJEB22360) | human gut metagenome | biome: human gut; feature: human-associated habitat; material: faeces | place: Denmark | collected 2008/2010 | reverse complement strand
ACAGACACTGAACAAAAACAAAATTGATGGTTGCCCCCCCCCCCCCCATACGTTTTCATGTGACTTCATAGACTGCTCTGAGTGCTGTTTGCACTGCCTCGTAGCCCGCAAACGATGGGTTGACGAGATGTAAGAACACTCTTGGAGTAATTGAATAATGAATCGTACATTCAAAGTTGCCAAGTCGCTCACACGCGGCGTCGTCGTGACGAGCGAAAAGGCTTCTTCCTATCAGGGCAAGGCGGTGAAGACCGTCGTTGCCGCCGCTGTGGCTTTGATCGCTACTGGCGCCGTTGCTGCCGCTACCGATGTCACTCTTAACGGTGAAAACATTGAAGTCAAGGCAGATCAAGAAGTTGTCGTTACGAGCAATACAGCGACCGCTGATAAGAACGATGTCACCATCACTGTCAGCGGCGGCAAGATTACACTTAATAATGTTCAGAACACCACTGATGATCATGGCGCCAATCTTCTGGTTTCCGGCGGTGATGTTGTTGTCAAAGCCGGCACAGTCAACAACTTCAAAAACATGGCCATTACCGGCGGCACGCTGACGATTGACGGCGGCGATACCGCTGGCGGTGCCTGGCGCGGTACAACTAATGTCGGCGGCTATGCCTTTGAGGATGAAGACGGCAACCGCAGCACATTGATTTCCAATGCTACCGTTAAGATCAACAACGGCATGCTTTGGGGCGGTGCTGAGTCTTCTGACGAAAATATTCGTGAGAAGTCTCCGCTAATCATCAAAGACTCCAAAGTGGAGCTCGGCGGCAAGACGCTCGATCAGTCCGGCATTCTTTATACCGGTACTGGCAAACCGATGCAGATCACTGGATCTACCGTCACAGTTGCTAAGGATCAGTTTGGCACCATCTTCACGCCCGATTTGACTGTTGAGAACAGCACGATCACGAATGCCGGTACTCTCAATATTGCATTCTCAAATAGTCAAACCGAGAAAGTTTCTGAAAGTCTGAATTCTGCTCAGGAAGGTCAGTCTGTCATTACCCTCGGTCAGGGTACGACCTTCAACACGGCTGAAAAGGGTACAACTAACATCATCGCTGGGCTGACGGTAGATGGTGCAGCTGTTACGAATGCCGGCACCCTGAATACCAAAACGGTCACCATCAAGGGCGGCAAGATCGAAAACGCCGGTGAAGGCGTGTTCTCTGCTGACAAGATTTCCATTGAAGGAAATGGTGTCCTGAAGACGACCTACACGCAAGATACTTTCAAGTGGAAGGAAATCACTGTTGCTGATAATGGCGTCCTCAATCTTGATGCGCTCAATTCCCGCCATGACGGTCAAAAGATTGGCAGTAAGGATAAAGACGGCAATGTCCTTGCAGGTGATCGTCTCCTGATCAATGCAGGTACGATTAACCTCGCGGGCGGCGAACTTCAGGTTGCCGGCACAAAGTACGAAGGCGATCTGAAGATCGGACGTAGTGAGACGAATGCCGAAGTCACGGTCACCAGCGACTATTCTTTCAACAAGGTTGAATTCGGTTCTTCCAAGAAAGCCGAAAACAAAGCTGCCTCAACCCTTACCATCGGCTCCACGGAAAAGGCTGGCAAGCTGACGATTGCTGACCTTGACCTCTCTAATGGTGAAGTTGACGTTAAGGGCGGCAGCACGCTCGATATCACCGATATTTCGGCCATCGGCGCGAACGCCAAGTTGACGAATGCCGGTACTGTCAACATCACCGGAACCGTCAAGACCACCCAAACTGCGCTTACGGATGCTAATTTCGTAAATACCGGCAGTATCTACACCGGTTTGGAAAACCTCGTTGCGCTGACATATAACTCTGACAAAACTGAGATTTCGACTGCCACGATTACTGCTTTCGGCTCTGCCTTGAACGGCACTGGTGACAGCGGCAATGTCTTCGATACTGCAGACCGAACGCTCAAGCTTGATGAGTACAACAAGATTGCCACGGCAATGGGCAAGCTGACGATGCTCAACACTGTCGTCACTTCCAATACGGCCGGTGAAGATCTGAAGTTCTCGGATGTGGCTACAAATGGCCTCAACAGCCCCGCCACGACCGTTACGGCCGCTGCAACAAATAAAGCTGTTACTTTGGCACCTACCGCTGCGGTTCTTGTCGCCAATGTCAAGACTGATGCTGAAACCGTGACGATCGACGGCTCAACGGCTGGCGTTACGCTTGCCGGCAACGACGGTGTCCTCTTCGGCACTGGCGTCAAGAACGTTACGGTTAAGGGCGCAAATGGCCTGACGCTCGGTTATGAAGCAGCCGAAAAGACCGGCTCTATTGCCGGCGAAGTTGCGGTTGAAGCCAAGAGCAAGCTCACAGTCGAAGCCGGCAGCTTTACGATTGCCGGTATTGCTAACGCGGGTACGCTTGCGATTAACGGCGGCGATCTGACGACTTCTTACCTCACCGGTAGCGCCACGATTACCGACGGTATCCTGGCGGTGCTCGGCAACAAAGCTGCAACCACTGCAACCGGCAAGGCAACTCCCGCTGCTGATTCTGTGGCCCCGTTTGCCAATGCGGTTAAAGTCGATCAAATTGACTTTATCGGTACTAAAGGCGTTCTCGCGGTCGGTGCAGATGCTCAGGCTGCAGAAGCTGCTGTGCTCTCCGTTTACGACGCTCACGAACTTGCCGGCAAGAAGATTGTCTACCTGACGAAACAGGCTAAGTTCTCGGCTGAACCCTCTCAGGCTACGGACTACCTGATCGACGTCGCTCAGGTTGCTGCTTCTGAAGGATTCACGGCCAAAGCGGGTGTCCTCGGCAATACGCTGGCTTCGCAGACTTTGAAGGATATTAAGCTCACGAATGTGACTGCCGCAGCGCTTGAAGGTGAAGCCGGCCAAAAGACCCTTCGCGTGGCTCAGACAGGCAGTTCTGCAAACGCGACTGTTGACTTTGGCAATTGGTTCTACGGTACTGGCTATTCGACGACCGTCGCCAATGGTCTCACTGATGGCGTTATCACGTTCAGTCCCAACAAAGATGCAGTCAAGCAAATTGAAAAACTGAACGTCGCTGCGCTCGCAAAAGACGCAGCAGACAACGTGACTTTCGGTCAGAACGAAATCGTCGACGAACTGGCTTTCAAGACAGTTGCATACAACGAAGCAGTGACTGACCGCGCTGATGAACTTGGACTTAAGGACGATGAACGTTCGAAGTACATTGCTTCCGCCATGGAAACGTACTTCGATCAGCTCGACACCGCTTCTGAACTCGCGATCGCCGGCGGCGTATTCGGTACAACGCTTGATATCAACGATCAGGTGACTGCTGCCCTCGATCGTCGTACTTCGCTCGCCAATCTGAACGCTCCGCGCACTGAAGGCTTTACGCCGTGGGTTGACGTGTTCGGCACGAAGAACGAAGCCAAGCGTATTTACGGCGAAGGTGCCGGCTATGAAGCCGATATCTACGGTGCTGTTCTGGGCTTCGACTACACCGCTGCCTGCGGCGGCGTGCTCGGGCTCGCCTTCAACGTCGGTCAGGCTGACGGCAACTCCGTCGGTATTGGTTCTGCCAAGGTCGAAAACGATGCCGACTTCTACGGCGTGAGCCTCTACGCGGCTCAGACGTTCGGCGACTTTAATGTCAAGGCTGACTTGGGCTACACCCAGGTTAAGAATGATCTGAAGATGAACGGCGTTACGAAGACCTGGAAGGAATCCCAGGACGCTGACGTCATCACCTTCGGTGTCGGAACGGAATACCTCGTGAAGGCCGGCGCTCTCAACGTCGTCCCGCATGCCGGCATCCGCATGACCCGCATCGATCTTGATGACTCGAAGTACGGCGCCGAATACGAAACGATGACCGTCTACCAGATGCCGCTCGGCGTCGCCTTCTCGGGCACGTTCGACACGAACGGCTGGAAGGTTGCTCCGATGGTTGACGTCTCGGTTGTCCCGACCTTCGGCGACAAGGATGCTGAAGCGAAGTACTTCGGCGGCGTCAAGGACGTTGTTCGCGTTGTTGACTCCAACCCGATCCGCGCCACGCTCGGTGTTGAAGCCCAGACGGGTGCCTGGACGTTCGGCGTGAACTATGGACTCACGGCCGGTTCCGACGATCGTCTGAACAACTCGTTCAACGCCAACGCTCGCTACACGTTCTAAAGAACGCGCATCGAATTGAGGAACTTATTCCTCAGTCGTGAGCTCCAAGCCTCCGTCGGCTGTACTCCAAGGGTCGGCGGAGGCGGGTGAACAACCAATGAACTGAGGCGAGACGGACTGCACGGCAGTTCGATCCCGCCTCCTATCTCGCACCCGTCTGCCGCTTGTGCGGGGGACGGGCTTTTTTTACCTTGAATTCGGATTGCGAGGTTCAAATGCCGTTCTCAGCTCCTTCATCTCCGCCCGAAACGTCCGTGCGCAACCGCCTGCGTCCGAAGTACTGCAACCCCGCCCAGCTTCGCGGAAGCGCCGTTAAGCTCTTTGAAGCCGGATTCGGTTACGTGCGGGCTGCAAGGATGCTCAATATTCCGGCCAATACCGTGAAGGACTGGTCAAACGCTTGGAAGAAGGGCACTTTCAAAACGGAAATTTCGCCGTCGCTCTTTCGCTATAACCGCTACATCAAAGAGAAGGCTGTCCGTTTGCGGCTGACCGGCCATACCCTTAAAGAAGTTTCCGAAATAACCGGGGCATCACAGACGAGCGTGAAGCGGTGGGTAGAAGCCTATGTCGCCAAAAAAGGTCTGCAGGGATCGGTGTTTAGTTCCAGAGCGCAGGAGGAGGGCGGCATTAACCAGTAAGCCCCAGCTCCGGGCGAAGCGGGCCATTGCGCGGACAAAACGATTTGCGGTTGAGCGGCAGCCGTAAGAATGCCGTCGCTTTTAAGCGCCCGAACGGTCTCCCAAAAAAAGCATTGATGCATCAAGCGGTCAAAGACGGCCGCAAGGACGACGAGCGGGCCTTTCTCAGCCTTTCGGCAAGTCCCTGAAGCACTCTTCTTACGACCCATGCGGGCTGCCGATCGGAGCCGATATTGGACTACTTTAGTTAGTCTGTCGATGGCTGAAATCATTCCCGCCCGTACCTGCCGAGGCAGACATCTGCGGTACCGCTGAAGCCGTCTTTTCAGCTCATCACTATTTGAATCAAGCTGGTATTGACGGCTTCATTTCAGTGCAGAATGCATTTCTCCTCAAGATTATTTCTGCATCAAAACGGCCATTGGAATAAAAAGAGCGCGTTTGGCCAATAGCCCGCTCCTCAGTGTTTGGCGCTCTTCACTTTCAAGATGATGGAAAGAACGAGGGCAGCCGACATCAAACCGGCAAAAACCAGCATCGTTTGGTGGTAGCTCCCGGTCGTTTCCTTAATGACGGATAAGAGCATCGGCCCGGCGATGCCGGCCAAGGCCCATGCCGTCAGCATGATGCCGTGAATGGAGGAGAGCTGGCGAACACCGAATAAGTCCGAAAGGAAAGCCGGCATGCAGGAAAAACCGCCGCCGTAGCAGCTGATGATCGTGAGAACGAGGATATAAAAAACGGCTTCCGACGGGGTTTGGGCGAGCGCAAAGAAGGCTGCCGTTTCAATCACAAAGAAAAGCACGTAGGTCGCGGCACGTCCCATCCAATCGGAAAGCGTGGACCAGGCGAGCCGGCCAAGACCATTGACGATGCCGATGGCGCCCACGAGTGCGGCTGCACCGGCAGCATTCATGCCGACGGCTTCCTGGGCCATCGGAGACGCCACGGCGAGGAGTCCGATGCCGCAAGTGATGTTGGTGAAGAAAAGCCACCAAAGCGACCAAAATTCCCAGGTCTGTACGGCTTCGCGGCGCGTGTACTGTCTGCCGGTTTGGGCGGCCGCGGCTTTCTTCAGTTTTTCCGATGCATCGTCGGAAAGCTTGGTGAGATCTACCGTTTCACCGGCTTTCGGAGGCATCAAATAGAGCGAGGAGAGCGTCATAACAACCGCGTAAGCCCCTCCCATGATGAGGAAGTTCGCTGATAGACCATAGAGGGCCGTGAGCTTTTGCATCAGCGGTCCGCCGATGAGCGAAGCAAAGCCGAACCCCATAATGGCCAGGCCGGTTGCAAATCCGCGGCGAGCGGGGAACCATTTGACTAAAGTCGAAACCGGCGTGATATAGCCGATGCCGAGCCCGATGCCGCCGATAGCACCGTAAAAGAAATAGAGGAGCGCGACGCTCTTCATCGAAACGGCCAGCGCAGTACCAATCAGACCGGAACAGAAAAAGAGCATGGAAAGGAGGCCCGAAGCACGAGGGCCGATGCGTTCAACGAACTTGCCGAGGAAAGCCGCAGACAGCCCGAGAAACAAAATGGCGATGGAAAACGCCCAGGTCGTGCTCGAGAGCGAGATGCCCATCTCTGCCATCACAGGCTTCGTCAGTACGCTCCAGGCATAGACGCTGCCGATGGACGCATGAATGCCTACAGCGGAAAGGGCAATGCCGACTCGGTTTCGCTTCATTAAATACTCCGGCTGAGCCGCAAAGAAAGCAGCATTTTTATGGGGTCTTTTGGACGGCAGAGCAGACATCAAAGCAATGGGAAAGGATCCTCTTAAAGATCGGACTTTGATGTACCTGCAGCCGCTTGGGGGTCGAACAGATGGTTTACAAAGCCTAAAAGAGTCTTGCGTTTAAAGTCAATGACGTTAGATCTTGTTTCTTTTATGAAAATGCAAAAAAGCCAAAAATAGATATTTCAGCCTAGTTATTTTGGCGATCAAAACGCAGGAATTTTCGTATTCCGATGCCGCTCTCTGCCGGCGTTTCAGGAAGTCAGTACTTTTCTAATTGAGCGAACACCAAACGGATGCGGGAGAGCGCCGACCAGATTGCCGCCGTCAGTTGGGAGGGCTGTAATGCAAGAAGTCTTGGATCTGCGGCAGACCGCACGATGCCATCGCGAATTTTCAGCTCTTGAAAAAGGCGTTCCAGATAACGCTCACCGCAAGCAGCCAGAAAAGAACGGCGCTGATGCGGTTGAGCCAGAAAGAGAACTTTGGGCCGGCGAGCCGCTTGGCGCCGGCAGCGGCGATCCAGCTGTAGCCCAAATGCACGACGAAGCAGACGAGCACAAAAAACGCCGAAAGCATGACCGCTTGGGGCAGATAGGGCTGATCCGTGCGGATAAAGGGCGGCATCAGTGAGAGCAGGAACACAATCAGCATGATGTTGGAGGCCTGCAGAACGACGGCGCCCCAAAAAATCTTCCGGAATGTGAAGCGTTCCTGGCCGGAGCGCAGCCCCTCATGCGCGTCGGAATCACCGGCGGAGGAGAGGTCAAGCGCGCCCGTGCGCCAGCTCTGAATGCCGAACCAGACCAATACCAGTGCGGAGACCACCTGAAGCACGCTGTAAGCCGCCGGGGAATTAGCGATCAGCGCGCCAAGCCCCGTAGCGGAAAGTGCTGACATTAATGAGCACCCCAAACACGTGCCGAGCGGAGACGCCAAAACGCACTTCATACCGCCGCGGAATCCGCTTGCAATCGTATAGAGCACGCCGGATCCCGGCGTGACGCAGGCAACGAAAGAAACGAAGAGATAAAGGGCGATGCTCTTGTCCATGGCTCTCGGGATCCAATTCGATGTTTCAGGTACGAGCGTTAAATGCCGGACGAAGAAAGTGAAAAGATGGACTTAATTTCGTCGTCCGTCAGGTCACCGATCCAGGATTCGCCAACACCGACGGCAAGATCCGCAAGCTCACGCTTTTTCTTAAGCATTTCGTTCACCTTTTCTTCAAAGGTGCCGGCCGTGATGAAGCGATAAACCACCACATCCCGTCGCTGACCGATTCGCCATGCTCGGTCCGAGGCCTGATCTTCTACAGCCGGATTCCACCAAAGGTCATAGTGAATGACGGCGGAGGCGGCAGTGAGGTTCAGCCCTGTGCCGCCCGCCTTGAGCGACAAAATGAAGACTTCCGAGTCCGGGTTGTTCTGGAAGGCATCAACCATTTCCATGCGCTTGGCCGCGGGCACGCCGCCATGGAGAAATTCGGGCTTGCGGCCCGTGGCATCTTCAATCCATCGAACCAGTCGTTCGCCCATTTCGCGGAACTGGGTAAAGACAAGGGCCTTCCGCCCAGACTGGCGGCAGCGGCGAAGGAGCTCAAGGAGCGCTTCAGCCTTGCCGGAGTCGGGTTTATCGACAAATTCCTTTTGGAACTGCGAGGGCGAATTGGAGATCTGCTTAAGGTTAAGAATCATGCGCAGAATCTGTCCGCGGCGTGAGAGCCGCGCCTGCGCCGCATGGAGCCTGTCGCCCGCGGCTTCCTGCTCGCGGGATTCACGGTCAAGCGTTTCGAGCGACTCCAGATTGGCCTTGAGGCATTCTTCATAGAGCGCCACCTGTTTGGGCGTGAGCGTCGTGAAGTAGTCGACCACATTCTTTTCAGGGAGTTCATCGAGAATGCCCGGATCGGTCTTCACGCGGCGAAGGAGAAAGGGCGACGTAATGCGCCGGAACCGGTCAATCGCTGCGCGGTCTCGGTGTTCTTCAATCGGCATGACAAAATCACGTCGGAACTGCGCGGGTGACCCCAAGAGACCGGGCTCCACAATAGAAAAGATGGACCAGTACTCTGCGAGCCGGTTTTCAACCGGGGTACCCGTGAGCGCGATGACGGAATCAGCAGGAAATTCCTGTGCGGCCTTCGCCTGACCGGTTTTGGCGTTCTTCACCGCCTGGGCTTCGTCGAGCACCAAGAGACGGAACTGCATCTGCGAGAGCTGCGGGAGTTCGCGCTTCAAAATGCCGTAAGACGTGATGATGACGTCCGGGCGGCTCTGGTCGAGCGCAAAGATCGTGCGGTCCTTGCCGTGATAGATCAGCGCCGTGATGCCGGGCGCAAAGCGTTCAATCTCGCGCTCCCAGTTGACAAGGAGAGACGCGGGCGCAGCGATCAGAACTTTGCCGCGGTCAAGTTCTCCGCGGGCTTTAAGTTCAGCAACGCAGGCAATGACCTGCACCGTTTTGCCGAGACCCATGTCGTCAGCCAAAAGGGACCCGAGCCCAAGCATGGCATTCTGAACGAGCCACGAGAAGCCGCGGATCTGATAGGGACGAAGAACCGCATTGAGTTCCACTGGGGGCGGCAGTTCCTTGACGGCAGCCGATTCGCGAATGCGCTCAAGGAGCGCCTCTGCGGCTTCTACCCGTCGGCCGTTGGAGGACCCCGAAAGCAGGGCGCGGAGCTTGTCCCAGTTGGAGAGTTCCTTCTTCTGAGCTTCCGCCCATTCGGCCACCAAGCGGTCCAGATCTTCCTTGGTGAGGTGAAAGAGCGCGCTCCCTGAGGAGAGGAGCTCTCCCTCTTGATTGATGCGTGCGCGAAGCTCAGCGAGCGTCATTCGTTCGTCACCCACCGCGATTTCCCAGCGGAAGTCAGCGAGCGCTGCGGCATTGAGCATGCCTTGAGTGGCCAGGCGCTTCTGCATTCTGGCATTGCCGGGCGCCGCCGCTGTGAGGACGATTTCGGGTTTTTCAATCCGCCGCATGCTCTCGGGCAGCACTGCGTCGACACCGCAGGCAGAAAGTTCCGGGAGCTCGGTAAAGAGGAAGTATTCCCAGCGGCTGCGCTCAATTTGGCTCGGCTGATCGAAATTGGGACCAAATTCAGCAAAAAGCGGGTAATCCGCCGCGAGGAGCTGCAGGGCTTCGCGCACGATGCTGTTGGGGCCGGCCGTAATCCCTTCGGGGCCATCCCAGTCGGCGAGCGTGAGCGGCTCACCCTTGCGCGGGCCTTGCCGCGGGGGAAGACTGAGCGTGAGCTTCAGTGCGCCGTTTTCGAGTACGCCCGTCAAGAGCAGCTTGGCCGGAAGCGCCGCGCCGGCGATGGGGAGTGCGAAAAAGCCCGCCAGAACGTTTTTCAGGTCCGGCAGCGACGCGGCATTGGGGGCAAACCCTTCGCCGGTGAGCGTACTGCGCACGCGGCGCCCGACGAGGTGACGCGCTATCTCCCGGTTTCGCTTGGACGTATGCCGCATGAGCGAAGTAATGAGGAGCGTGAGCGCAAGATAAACGCCCGCATAGGGCGCGTCGGGATGAGTGCTCAAGCCGGCAAAGGCTCGGCACTGCGGTGCGAGCGGCTGCAAGGGGAGGAGCGGCCCGATTAAAGCACTCACCTGCGAGAGGAGGTTCTTTACGCCCGGCGCATTCAATGCCGGATGCCAATAGACACACATGCCGTCGGCGGACTGATCCGCAGCGTCGGATTCGTAATGCGCCGGAGCAGGGAGCGGCAGCACGGCGCGCGCCGCCAAAATCTGCGCAGCCGCTTATCTTGCGCCAGCCGCTTCAGCGAGCGCGCGCCAGACGACAATCGAGGCATCCGCCCCCGCCAGATCACGGCGGGTCGGGATCAGAAGCGCCATGATCATGTCGCCGCTTTCCTCGGCCCAATGGATCGACTGGTCTTCCGTCTGCAGGGCAAACACAATGCGGTCCCAGGGGTGGTGCCCGGAGAGGAGCTTCAAGGGGGGGAGTTCCGCAGACGGCTCCTTCTCGATGGTGGTGAGCAGAAACCGATTCCATTTGCTGTTGGGAGAAGCGGTGCCGAGCCGCTCCTGGCGAGCCTCGCGGCGTGCGAGCATCTTCAGGGCTTCGTCCGCAGTGAGCGATGCTGCCGAGAGGAGGTTCTGCATGAAGGTTCGCGCCTCAATGTCGCCGAACGCGCACCAGGAACGCTTAGCCTGAACAGCAGAGAGCCCCGAGGACGGCAGTGCGGAAACGATCGTGGGCGAGAGCATCGGCACACCCGGAGCCTGCCAAAGCCGCAGACGCGTGAGATTGGCCTCTGCGCCCAAGTCCGCAATATCGGCTGGCGCAATGTCTGCGCTCAGCCGAAGCGCATCGTCCTCAAGATCGGCGAAGGGGAAGGTGCCTGTGAGCGCTTCGCCCGCAGCAAAAAGCGGCTCTTGAGCATGGGCGGCCGAAGCCGCGTTCACTTGGGCTTCGGAGAGCGTTTCAGCAGCGGGACCATCGGGAGACTGAGCCCCCGAATGGTTAACGCCCTCGGCTGAAAGCGCCTCATCGGCGCTCTTTTGAAAGTCGATGCCGATAAATTTGAACCAGCGCCCCGGATCGAGCTCCAAATCATGCATGAAAGCGGCAATGAGGAGCGCGCATTCGCTCGACATCATGCCGGGATCAAACTGAATCGAGCCGGGGCGGCGCATAAAAATATCGAGCCCTGAAGCCTTAATGGCTTCAAGCAGCGGCGCAGGCAGATCGCCCGCCCGAAGGCACTCCAGAAGGCCCGGAATCTTGGCCGCGGCTTCAACGATCGGGGCGGCAGCATGCACGGCGCCCGGATAGAAATGCATGGCGAGCGTGTAAGGCTGCCCGCGTGAATTTTTAAGCTTCAGGCGCACTGTTCGGGTAGTGGCATCCCATTCGAGCTTGGCTCCCCGAAGCGAGGCAAGGCGCTCCTCAGCTGCTATCCAGATGCCCGGCTGGGTGTATTGGGGAAAGGATTCCGAAAACGTGCGGAACCACTCATCCGTTTCCCAACTGATGCCGCTCGTGAAGGTCGCCATGCGCGTCGTCCTATGCCTTGGTTTTGTATTTACATTTTTGCTCAGGCGCAATCGGCGTTTCAACGCACTGCCCGGCTGCTGAATCCGAAGCAAAGAGTGCAATTTTAAACCAGGCGCTTCCTCTTGGGGCCGCTCAGCGCTTTGAGTCGGCCGCATTGGCCTTCATGCTTCGATGGTCTTTATGCGTCTAAGGTCGACGCAGGTGTGCTGATAATGATCTTGTCAGAAGGAAATAAATCAAAACACGGGGTGACGAGAGGCGCTCTGAGCAGCCGTCTCACCCGACATCCGGAAGGAAAAAAGCAATGCGCAAACGCAGAAGAACGTGTACCACTATTTATCTGGGCAGCAATGACAAGCGCTTTGAGTACGTTACCGACGGCAATGTCAAATTGGCTGATTCGGTCACCATTGAGCGTTGGGTTGTGCGCCTCATGGCCTGCACCAAAGCATGGATGCGGTTAGATGCCGATGGAATGCGGACGATTCACGGCACGCGTATCGAGGGGCTCCTCAATATCGAACTCCAATGGCTGGCGGAACTCACCAAGGACCGAACCATCGACAGTGAAGCTTTCAGCGTAGATGATGATGACGACGACGGCGAAGACAACCTCAAGCTGCGCCCGCTCACGGCCCGGGCCATCGCTGCTGCTGAAAAGGATCTCGATAAGCGCTTTGCCGATTTTGAAGTCGCCGGGGAAGCGGTGACATGCGTCTGGGAGGATGAAGATTTTGGTTCGCTCGGAAAAGATATCCCGCAGCGCCTGAAGCAGCTGGGCTTTAAACGCACGGAACCGCGGGCGCTCGAATTCTGCCGAAAATTGGTCTTCGGCAATAGCGATATCTCAACAGCGGAGGCGTCTGCGGAGGACATGGTTGCCGGGCTGCCTTCCACTTTCGGCCGGAACATTCGTCTCATTGCCGAAGCTTTTGATCTGACCCGTGATGAGCTTGAAACGCTGGCCTTTCTGGCGGTCGTAAGACATTTTGCCGGACTGCGCTCTATTTGCAATGCCTATGACTATGAGCGCCGCGGACTTGATTTGGTGGTTGAAGTGCTTTCGGCCGCATTCGGCCGCAAAGTCAGCAAAACTGTTTTTTCAAAATCGAAAACATTGTGGAATACCGGACTGATCAGCGGCATTAACAGTAGGACCCCGGATTTTGAAGATCAGATTAGCTTTCTCGATGACGGGGATTTGCTCGACACCATCTTTACGATTCCTCAAACGCTCGAGGAGATGTTTGCCCATGCCGTCACCGCGGCGCCGCAGTCCATCTTGACGCTCAAGGACTTCAGCCATCAGCCGGAAATTGAATCCTACCTGCTGCCCTACCTTAAAAAAGCTTTGGCCAAGCATCGGCAGGGCGTCAACGTGCTCCTTTACGGTCCCCCGGGAACGGGCAAAACGGAGCTCGCTCGCCTGCTGGCCAAAGAAACGGGCTCGGCACTCTTTGAAGTGAGTCCCAAAAGCGGGCCGGACAGCGGTTACCGCAGCGACAAAAACAATCGCCTGACGCGGTGGCACTGCGGGGAACGACTCTTTGCCAACACGTCTCAGACGATGCTTCTGCTCGATGAGGCTGATGACGTTTGCAATGCAGGACTCATTTCCGTCTTCGGCATGGCAACGACGGCCCGCACCAATAAAGCTGAGCTCAATAAGACGCTTGAGACAGCGCCGGTGCCTACGATTTGGGCGTGCAATTCCACCGAGTCCATGGATCCCGCTCTGATGCGCCGATTCGATGTGGTGCTCGAAATTCCGATTCCGCCCGAAAGCGTGCGCCGGCGCATCTGCCGCAAGGCGTTTGACGGCGCCGTGTCAGACCACTTCATTGATCGGTGCGCGGCCTGCGAAGAACTGTCACCCGGAGTAGCCGCCAGAACGGCCGGCGTAGTGAAGACTTTGTCGGGCGAGGTGGATGCGGATGAAACAGCTGAAAAACTCATTAACGCTACCCTCATGGCGCAGTTTGGCAAGGAGCTCCCCGCAGCCTTAAACAATGTGTCAGACATGTACAGCACTGCGTTTGTCAACACCGATGCTGATCTTGACGCCATCGCAGAGGGACTCAAACGCACCCGTTCGGGGCGGCTTTGCCTCTACGGCGCACCGGGGACCGGCAAGTCCGAGTATGTGCGGTGGCTGGCAGCCCGTCTGGATATGCCGCTCGTGATTAAGCGTGCGAGCGACCTCTTGTCGCCCTATGTCGGCATGACGGAAAAGCTCATTGCCGGCGCCTTTCACAGTGCTCGGCAGCAGGGGGCGGTGCTCCTCATTGACGAAGCCGACTCGTTCCTTCAGGACCGAGCGAATGCTCGGGCTTCCTGGGAAGTGTCTCAGGTCAATGAGCTCCTCACCCAAATGGAAAGTTTCCCCGGCATCTTCTGCGCCACGACGAATCTCTTCAAAGAGATCGACCGTGCTTCGCTGCGCCGCTTTGATCTGAAGGCCGAATTCCGTCCCATGACGACGAAGCAGACGGTTGAATTCGCGAAATGCTGCGCGGGAAAGCTTGCTCTCGGTGAGCTCAGTGCCGCAGACGTTGCCCGGCTCGAGCGGCTCGACGGTCTGACGCCGGGGGATTTTGCCGCCGTTCGCCGCGGCGGGCGGTTTAATCCTTTGAAGAACACGGCCGATTTTGTGACTCGGCTCGAGGGCGAAGTTGAGATGAAGGAGGAGGGCCGCAAGAAGCCGCAAATCGGTTTCTACTAATAATGGATGGACTGCAAGAGGGCATTACACAATGTAACAAATATTAATAAATGCGGCTGAGAACGATTCGCATTGGGAATAATAACATTCAGTTACGTTCGTATTCGGGATTGTATGCATTTGCAGTCCCGAATGAAATCCCTCGAACTGTCAGCAAACTACAACATCATGCCTGTCCGTTATCAGACACTCTCCAAATCTGCTCTCGCCGCAGCAGTTGCAGCTGCCTGTGTTTCTTTTCCCGCATTGGCTGAGGAAGATCCTGTCGACCTCGGCGCTGTAACGATCACCGCCACTGACATCAGTACCCGAACCGAACGCAACTCGACCTATAAGTCCTCTGCCATGAGTACGACTACCGGGCTGGCGCTCTCGCCTCGGGAAACACCGCAGTCGGTTTCCAACGTCACGATGACCCGAATCGAGGATGAGGGGATTACGGACATGAGTGAAGCCATGCGCAAAACCACCGGCATCACCGTTATTCAGAATTCAGGTACGACCCGCTTTCTCTCGCGCGGCTTTTATGTCGACCAGATTCAGGAAGACGGCGTTTCGTCCACAGTGAGCGGCGGCGCCAGCGGGAACCCATACCGCGACGCCCAATCGCTCACCGATCTGGCGATTTATGACCACATTGAAGTGGTCCGCGGACCGACGGGACTGACGCAGTCAAACGGCGAACCCGGCGGCACCATCAATGCGGTCCGCAAACGTCCAACAGCAGATTTTCAGGCTTCGGCGAGCGCTGAAGCCGGAAGCTGGGATACCTATCGTACCGTGGGCGACATCTCCGGCAGTCTCAATGAGGCTCAGACGCTTCGCGGCCGCTTTGTCGGCATCCTCAACAAAAAAGGCTCCTTCAAGGATGATGTGGGCGAGCAGTCCGGCACGGCGTACGGCATTCTTGAAGCCGACATTGATGAAAACACCTTGGTGACCTTCGGCGCCATTTATCAGAAGAAATCCGAAACACCTGATTTTTTCGGGCTTCCGCTCGACGTTAACGGGAATTCACTCAACCTTCCGAAGGAAACGTATCTGGGGCTGGACTGGACAAAGAGCCACTACAGCAAAACCAATTTGTTCGCCGAATTGGAGCACTACTTCAATGACGAGTGGCGCATTGTCGCCAAAGCAAATTATCTGCGCTATGACTCTGACACCGTCCTCGGGGCGCTTGTCGGGCCCGCTGCAGGCTGCGATCCCGACCATCCGTTGGGCCAAATGAATAATCATCAAAGTTATGACAATTCCGGATGGCAGGCAGCCGGGGTCCTCAATGTGAACGGCGTCTATCCGCTTCTCGGGCGCAAACATGATGTGTTTCTCACCGCCAACCTGAATCGAGAACACAGCGATTCAACGTGGCGCCGAGTCTTGGACAGCACCGCCTTTGACATCACGGATTTCACCGGCAGCAAAATTGCCGAACCCGATTGGGGCAACGATTCCATTCTCAAGAATCGTACGAGCTACGACGCAGATCGGACCGATCTGGGTCTGCTGCTCGGCACCCGCTACAACCTGACGGAGGACTGGCACATTATTGCCGGTGTCCGTTATGCCAAATTCAAGTCGCGCGGGCACACATACTGGCAAATTTGGGATGGCAAGTCTGATCCCGACGGTACAACAACTTCCGAACAGACTACAACCCACCTGACGCCGTACGGCGGCGTGACTTGGGATTTCGCAAAATCCTCAAGTCTGTATTTCAGCTACACCGAAATCTTTAAGCCTCAGTCGGATCGCGATGCTTCCGGAAACTTCCTCGATCCTTTGGTCGGCGAAAACTATGAACTCGGGCTGAAGTCCGAGTGGTTCGACCGCAAGCTCAACACCTCGATTGCGCTCTTTCATTTGTCGCAGAAAAACCGCGCGTATTACCCGGATCCGGCTAACACCAAAGTTGCTGTTGCGCTCGGCGAAGTCGTGAGCCGCGGCGTAGAACTTGAAGCCAGCGGGGAAATTCTGCCCGGCTGGAATATTTTTGCCGGATACACTTTCAACACTTCATCATACGAACGTGATACTTCTAAAGAAGGCGACACCTACAGTCCCTATACGGCCAAACATATTCTGAGGGCTTATACGACCTTTAACCTCCCCGGACCGGCCTACCGCTGGACGGTCGGCGCCGGCGCGCAGGTTCAGAGCCGCACCAAAAACACGATTAACCGATACCCCTATACGCTGGAGCAGGGCGGCTTTGTTGTTTATGACGCTTCGGTCCACTACAAAATCACCGACAAGATCAAAGCAAGCTTCATCGTCAACAATATCTTTGACCGTCGGTATTTTCTCAACGTGAACAACCGCGCCCTCAGCATGAACAGCTATTACGGCGATCCGCGCAATTTCCTGCTGCGCATCTCGGCCGAATACTGATGAACCCGCCTGCCTAGGGGACCAGAGCCCGTGATCCCTAAAGGATTGCGGGCTCAGCGCGTTCCCAGCAACCGTCACCCGCCCTTCGTTTATGAATCTGCTGCGCAACTTTTACCGACTTGCCGCACCGTTCTGGCTCACACGCCACAGCTGGAAAGCCTGGCTGGCTTTGGGATCTGCGATTGCATGCTCGCTCTTATTTGTTCAGGTCGTCGTCCTGGTGGCGCGATGGCAGAAGGCCTTTTTCGATGCCTTGTCCAATTTCGGCGCCAAGGAAATCCCTCAGCTGCTCCTTGAATATCTCCTTTACCTCGCGGCAATGACTGCGCTCATTGTTATTGGCAACTGGATTCTCAAGCGGCTCAAGTTTGCCTGGCGTGAGCACATGACCGTTGCGTTCGAACGCCGCTGGCTCTCTGAACATCGTCAGTATCGCCTGCAGCTTTCCGGGGAACCAGACAATCCCGATCAGCGAATTGCCGAGGACTTGTGGCTGCTCTCAGAGCTGACGCTCAATCTCGTTAAAAGTTTCTGTCAGACCATGGCGCGTCTCATTTCGTTTATCGGACTGCTGTGGGCTGCCTCAGGCGTGCAGAAGGCCGTCATCGGCGGAGTGGAAATAGAAATTTCCGGTTATCTCGTCTGGTGCGCTCTCGGTTTTTCCATCGTGTCCACTTTGCTGATGCACTGGGTCGGCAATCCTCTGCGGGCGCTCAATGTGACGCGTCAGCATACGGAAGCGGACTACCGTTCCGCATTGCTGCTCATTCGAGAAAATGCTGCCGAGATCGCCTTTATGAACGGAGAAGAGACGGACCGCATGAGGCTGCGGGATGCGTTCCAGCACATTCGAAAGAATTGGCGTGCGCTGATTAATCGGGAAGTGAAGGTCGAAACTTTTACAGCGCTGCAAATGCGGCTGACGTGGTTCATTCCCATCGCTGCAACCCTGCCTCTCTACCTGCAGAAAAGCATCACGCTCGGCGGCATGATGCAGGCTCAGACGGCATTTTCAAATGTGGTCGACGGATTCGATTGGTTCATCAACTCCTACCGCAATCTGATTCTGCTGGCAGCCGTTGTGGATCGTCTGGCCGGGTTCCAGAACGCTATGGATAAATTGCCCGCGCCGCCTGAAAGCGAACGCGTGGATGACGCCGTGCTGAAGCTTGAAAATGTCACGCTCATGAGGCCGAATGCGGGCGTCCTCGCCGCCGGCATTCAAGGCGAATTCCGCCGCCCCGGCTGGGTGCGGATCAGCGGACCGAGCGGCACCGGCAAAACGACGCTTTTGCGAAGCATCGCCGGACTGTGGCCTTGGCGTACCGGGAAAATCACGCTCTCGCGCGGCGCCTTTTTTGTCCCCCAGAAACCCTACCTGCCTAAAGGCACGCTGAGGTCCGTTCTGAGTTACCCGAACCCTAAGGTGCAGAACGACGCTGAGCTCAAGCGCGTTTTAAGACTGGTCGGTCTCCCTCAGCTCGAGAGCGAACTCGACAAGCCCATGGATTGGGGCAAACTGCTTTCCGGCGGCGAAACACAAAGAGTGTCCGCAGCGCGGGTGCTTTTGTGCCGGCCCAAAATGGTTTTTCTCGACGAACCGACTGGTCAGCTCGACTCACGCTCAGCAGAGGCACTTTTGCGGGTGCTTCAGAGTGAACTCCCGGATACGCACTTTTTTGTCATTGCGCATCAGAATGAGGTCGATCAATTAGGCGCTCGAACGTTTGAACTTCATCCTAGAGCGGGTGCTGCCGGTTAAATGAAACAACTGCAGTGACTCGAAATGAAATGAGGACGGCCCGAAGGATGCCTTCGAGCCGCCCCAGTTTTTTTGGAATCAGGAAGCTCCTGATCGGATCACATCAGGTAAATCGCGGTAGACATGCAGATGATTGCCATCGCAACGGAGAGCGAATTCAAATTGGCCGCTTTGCCGAGATCTCCCTCAAGGGCTGCGGTGTAAATCAGGTTCATGGCCGGAACCGGCGCAAAGGCCACCAGCACCAAGGCCCGGCGAACGTCGTAATCCCAAGGCAGGCAGTACCAGAAAAAGAGTGCGAGCCCCACCTGAATCACCAGACGCACGGCGAGGATCTTCAGAATGTAAAGAAGATCCTTGAATGTCACCGACAAATTGATCGATTCGCCGATCATGATCATGCAGAGGAACGTGTTGGCGGCAGCGCCGAACCCTGTGACGGTGGTGACCACTTCTGGCAATCTGACCTCCAAGAGGCAAAGCACCACCATAAAGAGGAAAGCGACGATCGGTCCGGAGTGGAGGAGGTTGTAGCAAATGCGCTTAGCCATTGAAAGCCAGGACGTTTTCGACCGCATGCTTTCAATGAGCGCGTAGGTGCCGCCCGCGGCCATCACCGCGTTGCCGACGTCGGCCATTAAGGTCGTCACCAGTCCGCTCGTCGGGAGAAACGCCTGAACATAGGGCACTGCAAAAGGTCCGATCGAGAGGCCGCAGGTATTGAGCCGGCGAAAATCCCGTTCATCTTTATCCGCAGCACGCATCGTCCAAAGAAAGGCCACAATGAGAAAGGCGATGTTGGCGAGAAAGCCAAGGAGCGCAATCAAGGCCATTTCGCCGCCGATGGTTGTGCCGTTAAGTCCCGTAATGGTTGTGCAGGGCAGCGTCACAAACATCACCAAGCCGCTGATTGCCTGAAAAGCCTCCGGCTTTAAGACGTTGAATTTTCGCAGACACCAACCGAGTGTAATGAAGGAGATAAAGGCAACGACCTTATAAAAACTCGGATCCATGATGACGACAGTGAGCACCCGCAGGCGCTTCGGAGAAACTAGCGGTGAATGACAGCAAATGCTGAAGCGGCTTGGGTCAAGCACCGTGCCCCCAAGCTTTCAGCATCTCAAACTTAAGCGCATCATTATCGGCGTTTCTGCGCTCTTTTGCCTCATTCCGCCGGAGGAGGTCCGATTGACGCTGGTCACATTGCAGCATCGGCCGGAAGACTGAGGCACCCTGTCCAGCGATCGCAAAACATACATCCGACGTCCTAAAGCGCGAAAACCTCCGCAGAAAGCAGTCTGCGGAGGTTTCTTTGAGCGAGCACGAATGAGTGTTAAACCTTATACGTGCCTATTCACTGCTCGAACCGTACCGACGGTCAGCTCAGCAGCAAAGCGTTCAGGCGCTTGAGGAACCCTGACGGGTCTTTGAGCGACCCTTCTTCAGCGAGGAGCGCCTGATCGAGGAGCACTGCTGCCCATTCGCTGAATTTCGCCGGATCCGTTTCCTTGAGGGCCTTCTGCACCAGCGGATTTTCCACGTTGACTTCCAGCGTGTACTTTTCTTCCGGCACCGTCTGACCAGCGGCTTCGAGCATGCGGCGCATCTGCTGCGTCAGCATCTGATCGTGAGCGCCGACCACGCATGTGGCGGAGTCCACCAGGCGGGCAGAGGCCTTCACGTCGGCAACACGGTCGCCCAGCGCGGCCTTAAAGCGCGCCACCGCAGCGTCTTCGTCCGCTTTCGAAGTTTCAACGGCCTGTTCAGGTTCGCCGTCCTTCGTTTTGATGTCGCCGAGCTCGAGGTCAGCGGCCGTCGCAGAGATGAATTTCTTCCCTTCGAATTCGGTAAGAGAACCCATCATCCACTCATCGATGCGGTCCCAAAGGAGGAGCACCTCAACGTTCTTTTTCTTGAGCCCCTCAAGATAGGGCGAGCCCATCGCCGCTTCGCGGCTGCCCGCGATCAGGTAGTAGATCGCTTTCTGACCTTCGGGCATGCGCTCAAGGTACTGTTTGAGCGTGACGTTTTCGCTCCCCTCCGACGCAGTTGACGCGAAGCGCAGGAGCTTAAGCACAGCTTCGCGGTTGTCGGGATCTTCAACGACGCCTTCCTTCAACACGCGTCCGAACTGCGTCCAGAACGTGGTCTCTTTTTCGCCCTCGAGTTTTTCAAACATCGAGAGGCAGCGCTTGGTCAGTGCTTTCTTCAATTTGGCAGCCGTGCGGCTTTCCTGAAGCAGTTCGCGAGAAACATTGAGCGGCAGATCGTTCGTATCAACGAGGCCCTTGACGAAACGCAGGTAATTGGGGAGGAACGCTTCAGCGCGGTCCATGATGAACACGCGTTCTACGAAGAGCTTCAGCCCCTTTTGCACATCGCGGTTATAAAGGTCGTAGGGTGCCGTCGCCGGGCAGAAGAGGAGCGACGTGTATTCAAGGTCGCCTTCCACGCGGTTGTGCGCCCAGCAAAGCGGATCCTGCCAGTCGTGCGTCAGGTGCTTATAGAATTCTTTATATTGATCATCGGTCACATCTTTGGGCGGGAGCGTCCAAAGCGCCTTGGCGTCGTTGACCTGAACCCATTCCGTCGTTTCGGGTTCGCCTTCTTTTTCAGCGGGCTTCGTTTCAAAGAGGTAGACGGGAACCGAAATATGGTCAGAGTACTTCGTGATCGTTTCGCGAAGCGTCCAAGGCATGAGGAATGTCTCTTCGTCCTTCTTCATGTGAAGAATGACGTCGGTGCCGCGTTCCGCACGGGTTGTGAGTTCGCTCGTGAAGGTGCCCGAACCGTCGGATTCCCACTTCACCGCTTCGTTTTCGGCCGCACCGGCAGCACGAGACACGACGGTAACTTTGTCGGCCACGATAAAGGCCGAGTAAAAGCCCACGCCGAACTGTCCGATCTGCTGCGCATCCTTGGCCTGATCAGCCGAAAGGTGCTCGAGAAAGTCTTCCGTGCCGGACTGCGCAATCGTGCCGAGGTGCTGGTTGGCCTGTTCGAGCGTCATGCCGATGCCGTTGTCGGAAATGGTGAGCGTGCCGGCCTCTTTGTCAGCACGGATTCGGACGGCAAAAGCAGGATCGCCCTGAAGGAGTTCAGGGTGCGAAATGGATTCAAACCGCAGCTTATCGATGGCGTCAGACGCGTTCGAGACAAGCTCGCGCAGAAACACCTCTTTGTTGGAGTAGAGCGAGTTGGCGAGGAGCTTAAGGAGCTTGCTCACCTTGGTTTGAAAAGCATGAACTTCTGCAGCCATTTTCTTCTTGTATCTCCGAAAAATGCTTTTGGGCGGGCTTCTCAGGTATTCACGTCCTCACGCAGAGCGCTGAAAGCCCGTTCAATAGGGGCTATATGGGGACGGCTTCTTGATTTTCAAGTCCTGCGGCATAGAGATGCTGGGCTGTTCTGTCAGGGCTGCCTGAAAAACAAGGCGGCTCCTCAGAAAAACCCAGTTCAAAAAAGAAAGCGGTCTGCACCGCAAGGGCAGACCGCGTCCAAGAGATCTATGCTCTCAGAAATGAAGCCTTGAAGGCTTATCCATCAGAACTTGTGCACGATGCCCGCGGTGAACTGATAAATATCCTCGGCAGCAGTCGGCTTCTGAGCCTCATAGGCGCTCGAATTGTTCGAATGGATCCAGCCGGCTGCCGTATAAAGCGTCGTGCGGCGGCTGAGCGAATACGTATAGCCGACGGCAGTCTGGCAGGTTTTCATCGAGACAGCGCTGTCGCGGCTCGCTTCGAAATCGCCGTACCCGAAAGAGGCCTTGAACGTACCGCCAAAGAGCGGCACATCGGCGCCGATGTTGACGCCGAAACCGTCAACGCCCGAATCCTGATGGAAGGTCGTCGTCTTCGCGGCATTCGCGTAGTTTTCGAAGATTTGCCCGTAGACAAAGAATTTTGCCCAGCCGGCGTTGTAGTTCGCGCCGAGGTTATAGGAGAACGCGTCGTCAAGCTGAGCTTCATCGGCTGCAGGCTGGGCATGGTTGATGCTTTCAATGCCGGCAGCGACCATCAGGGCTTCATTTTGATAACGCACGGCAGCGCTCAGCATGCGCTCAACGCTCGACTTCCCTTCGACACCGTTATCGCCGTAGCTTTTCATGTCGGAACCGAAGGAGTACTGCACCGTGGCGTCAAATCCAGCCCATTTCGGCGTCGTGTAGGCGACAGCATTGTCAATAAACTCGTAGCCGAGCGAAACGACCTGCAGATGGCCGCCGATATCGCCCCAGCCGCAGGAGAACGGACTCACGACGTGACCGAAGCGGGCGTAGGGGCCGTTGCCGCCCACCATGGAGCCCATACGGCCAAATGACAGGTAACCGAAGCTCCCGTCAAGAAAGAGCCGGGCATCGCGGCCGAAGAGCCGGCCGTTCTGCCCCAAAGAGCCCGTGTCGGCGCCAAAACCGTTTTCAAGCACGAAGCCGACCTTAAGACCATTGGCGAGGGTTTCGGTGCCTTTGATGCCAAAGCGCGAACCGATGTACTGTCCGGATGTCATCTGGAGCGCTGCCGAATCCGAGCCGTCCGAGTTAGTGCGGTCCTGCCAGGTCAAGCCGTAGTCAAGAACGCCGTAAACCTCAATGTCTGAAGCGGCGGCAGAGACGGCAGCTGCGCTGAGGAGCGAAGCGGCGAGGAGGGTTTGCTTCTTCATGAGCCTATTCCTTTTTTTCTGGAGACCCCCGGCTGCATGTCGCCATGAAGCTTTCGGGGGCTGCGGTTTGTTGTTGAAAAGAAGAGGAAAAAACACAAAAAAACACCCGTTCGAACGGCGCGAAGTCACGCTCGAACGAGTGCAGGGAGCCGAGTCTTATGCAGACTTAGACCTCAATGCGGCATGCGTTACGCCTTGGCGAGGTGCTTGCCGACGAGACGACCGAAGGTGACCGTGCGGCCGCAGGCCACGCCGGTGGCAAGGTTCGGGTAGGTGTTGGCGAAGAAGCCGCCCGAATCGCTGCCGATGACGTAGAGACCCGGAATGGGATTGCCGTCCGTATCGATCGCGTTCATCGTCGTGTCAATGCGGATGCCGTCCATCGTGCAGAGGATGTAGCCCGTGTTTTTGGCGCCGTAGAAGGGTGCCTTCGTAAGAGCAGCCAGACGGTGCGGTTCTTTGCCGTAGTCTTCGTCCTTGCCGTTTTGGGCGAGCGTGTTGTAGCGCTCGACCGTGGCTTTGAGCGTCTTTTCGGGGAGCCCGAGCTTGCGGGCGAGCTCTTCAATCGTGTCGGCCTTCACAACAAAGCCTTTTTCGATCAGGCCCGGGAGCATCTTTTCTGCGAAGACGCTCCAGAGAATGTTGGGATCAGCGCCGTTTTCAAAGGGGTGCACGCGCGAGCACCCGTGCATCTTGAACTGCTTGGTCTGTTCGGGCCAGTTGGCGTCAAAGAGCGTGTAGTGGCAGTGCCCCTTCTGATATTCGTCAGCGTGAAGAATGTTTTCGTAGGTGCCCGATTCGTTGAAGAAGCGCTTGCCGTCAGCGTTGACCTTGAGCCAGGGCTGAGAGCCGATCCAGAAGAACCCCGAATCGCCCTTCTTGGCGGTTTCGGCGCCGGTCGGCTGATCAATACGCAGCGCGCAGCGGTCAAAGAGCATCGTCGAATGGGTTTCATCCATCGCCGCGCCCGCCCAAAGGCAGGCACGAATGCCGTCGCCGCGTGCGCCCGGCAGACCGCCGTTGCGGCCGATGACGCGCAGATTCCAGGGCTGAAGGGCCTCAAGCATCTGGTAGTTCTGTGCGTAGCCGCCGGTGGCGACGACCACGCCCTTCTTGGCGATGTAGCGCACAAACTTGCCGTCGCCCGTTTCGGCGATGCAGCCCGTCACGCGGCCCGCCTGCTTTTCAAGCTTCACCATGCGGGTGTTGTAGTCAAAGCGGGCGCCGAGTTTCTTGGCGTAATCAACGAGCACGATGTTGCCGTTCAGCTTCTTGCCGTCTTCGGTCGTCTTGCCGGCCCAGCGCGGAGAGTGGCCGATGGCAAAGTGTTCGTAGCGGGTATGGTCGTCCTTGTCGCCCGATTCGTGCCAGAGCTCGACGCCGCGCTCGGCGAGACGGTCGCCGTACCAGTCAACGACGGCGCCCGACTGCTCGCAGAAGACCTTGACGAGGTCCTGATTGATGTGGCCGGCCGCGTACTGGGTCATCATCGTCACAAAATCAAACTTATCGATCTTCGTGCCCCAGGCCTTTTGATAGCGGGAGTCGAGACCGCCCACGTCGCCGCGCACGCCGGTGCCCGTCGAGAAACGATCGATGCCGATCACCTTGGCGCCTTCTTCGGCAGCCGCGCAGACGGCAAAGAGACCGCCCGTGCCGCAGCCGACAACGAGCACATCGGTGGTATAGGTCGCGGTGATGCTCTTTTCAGCAATCTCAGGCGCCTTTCCGAGCCAATCGCCCGAATCCGCATCGGCATCGGCGTCCTTCGAGACGACTTCAACGGGGATTTCACCCTTGGCCTGCGCAATGCACTTGCCGGCGGCCTTCATGACGGCATTCGACGTGATGGAAGCGCCCGAAACGACATCAATCTGAGCGGATTGGGCCGCCATGAGCGAAGTCTTGAGTCGTTCGGCAGCCGCCTGACCGATGGACGGGGTCTCGTGGGCAACATTGAGAACGACATCCGTGATGCGGTTTTCGTCAAAGGTCATCGTAACGACAATGTCGCCGATGCCGGCTGCCTTGGCCGAATAAGTGCCCGGGATATAAAGCCCCTTGGCGGGTTTGGCGGCCAGGGCGGCCGTGGAGACGGTCGAGACGGCCAGCGTCGCGCCGCCGGCAAGACCCGTTCTCAGGAACGAACGACGAGAGAGATTCGACATGTATCTTCCTTGATGCTTCAAATATTCGTGACCTCGAAAGGCCATCGGAGGTGTTCGCAGGGAATGCGCGCTCGGCGCAGGACCGCGTCGGGTCTTCCACGGCCCAAAGCGGTTGGATGCACGCATGATGGGACTGCGGGTTGTACACAGGTCAAGCGGTAAATTACTAAACGAGATCATCGAATCGTTCGATACAATTGAACGTAGATGACGGTGCATGTCAGTCCAAAGACGGACAGAGGACAACAAGGAATCTCTTGAATTTACTTAAAATATTGACGAATATGCGGCGATATGCTGCTCAATAGGGCGCTCGATCTGTAGACTTCGCACGCCGGAGCGCTTTTGGCCGCTAAATGTTCAGCTTTCCCGATGGAGACTATGCAGCATGTCTGAAATCCCAAAGAAATCAAAGCCTATTTCAGTCAGACGGTATCGCATTGGGGACTACGCCCACTACATGGGGGTAGGGCGCGACTTTTTGAAGCATTATGAAAAATGCGGTCTCCTCAGTGCGGATCACCACGACAACGGCTACCGTCACTTTGGCTTTGAACAGTCGAGTCTCATTTTGGAATGCATGCGGCTGCGTAACTGCGGCTATACCGTCCGTGAAATGGGCGGCATGCTTCGTGATTTGTCGGGCGTGGAAGTGCGCCAATCCCTGCATGAGGCGAGGGAAGCACTCGAAAAGCGCATCAAACACACGCAGGCGATTGCGGCAGAAATCGAGCGCCTTGAGGAATGGTTCGATATCCGGCAGAGCCAGCCCGAGGATTGGGAGGTCACTTCAGCTGAAGGGCGTTACTATCTGCCGCACGCCAACGGATCCCAGTTTCTCGAGGATGAGCGGATCTATGAAATTCTGCCGCAGTGGCTCGACTGGCTCTCGGTTGTAAAGTCTTCGCTTAAGTTCAATGCGCCCGATCAGGCTGGAAACGGTTTTTCATATCAATGGGGGCTTTCCGTTGAGGCGTCAAAAGCAGAGCGCTGCGGCATTCCGATCAACGGTGCTGTTCAATTCATACCGCCCGAGAAGGTGTTCGTCTATCACTTCGGCGGTCTTGGCCGGCTCAAGGTTCTCGAACGCCTTGCCAACGGCACTCATCCGCTCTTTGAAGTGCTTCAATCGCTCAATCTCCGTATCACGGGCGACTGCTTCATGGATATCTTTATGACGGCAAACCGCAAAGCGGGCGGCGAAGGCTACGGAGTATTTCGAATTCCAGTGGAGCCGAAAGCATCGCCTGACGCGAAGTCGATCGGCGAAATGAAATGCGTCATTTAAAGCGTTCCCTGCAGTGAAAGCCAGTCATTAGCGCATCGCTGCAGTGCGAATGCCGAGTGCATCTCTGCGCAGTGAATGAAAGAGTGCATTAAAGCGCAGCAATCCTCACACCGTCTCCAAAGGCGGGTATTCGTGCAGATCGCTCTTTAAGAGCGCCATCAATCGGCTGTTAATGAAAAGTTTTTCTCGGCCTGCCGCAGCGGAGTGCAGAATGCCTGCTTGAGTGAGTAAATTAAGGTATTTCATTGCCGTCTGCCGTTTTGCAATACCGGCCTCTGTCAATGTTACAATCCGACAGTAGGGACGCATAAAGATGGTTTGCACTAACTCATGCGAATAAACGCCTTTGAGCAAAGGACTTGCTTCTATAAAACAGGTTGTCTCGCGCTTTAACCTGGCAATAGCTTCAGCTTTTTGGCAGGTCCAAAGAGCGGTCTCTTCAACAGCCTGAAGCATGAAAAGGATCCAGTCCTCCCAAGCCCCTTCTTTTGTGACGTTGAGAAGAGCGGCATAGTATTTGGGTTTATGCCGAATGAAATATCTTGACAAGTACAGAACAGGCTGGCTGAGAAGCCCGCTCTCAGCTAAATAGAGAATATTCAGGATCCGCCCCGTACGGCCGTTCCCGTCCGAAAAAGGATGAATGGCTTCGAACTGATAGTGCGCAATCGCCATTTTGACCAGCGGATCCATTTCGGTTGGTGAATGCAGGAATTCGACAAGGTTGTGCAATTTTTCCAAAATAAGCGCATCTCCAGCGGGCGGCGTATAAATCACCTGACCGGAAGAAGCTGACGCAATGCAGGTTCCGTTAAGTTTTCTTACGGACACCTTTGAGCCGCGCAGCGTACTTGAGACGGCAGTCATCGTCCGCAAAGAAAGCGGACAACGCTTCAGACTGTCCATTCCTTTCCAAAGTGCCTGCCGATACCGCAGCACCTCTTTGGCGGCATCATCTGCCTTCGTGTCTGCATCTAGATACTTGAACAGGTTGTCCGTCGCCGCAGCGATATTTTCAATTTCGCTTGAAGCTTGGGCTTCCAGAACAGGAATAATTTGGACAAAGATCTCCTTCTCTGGGAGAAGCCTCACCGTCTGATGAAGGCGCTCTAGGGCCACGCGGGATTGGGTTGTCTGGCGGAAGATCTTTGCCGTCTCCCTAAATGGAGGCGGAAGTCCGGGAAGATTGTTATAGGGGCTGGCAGGTTTCCACATGGCAGTTTGATGTTTAAAAAGCATCAGACCTTCGACAGGCGGCCTCTTATATGTCGAAAATTGGAGCATCCATGAACATATCCGCGGTCATCTGTCGATGTCATCGACAGATGACCGGCAATCTGTCGAAAAAAAACGCAAATCATCGACAGGTCGTTCAAAGCGGAGCGGCTTTCCGGATGCCGTCAATCCTGATCGTGCATCGATGCCATTATGCAATTGGCGCTTCGTCGCAGCAGCATGTCAGCACATGACTCGAGCAATTCGCGGCGCGGACTTCGAAGAGAGGGCAATGGCAGAGAGCCGCTGCAATGCGCTTGGCCGTTACCGCCCGGCATCTTTTCACTGCCGCTCATAGAAGTATTGTTCATTAAACCGGAGGAATCGTTCAAAAGCTTTGAGAGAGAACAGCGTTTAGACACAATAAAGACATAATGCTCATGCCGAATAGAACTTCGAATGGCCGACGGTATGACTGCCACCTGTCCCTCTCTTATATTGGCTTTGGTCTTCTCAAACGCCGCGAGACGGACCGATCGTTCTCGAATGACTCGTTCAGCCTGTTTTTCATCGCCAAAGAATGAGCCTGCCCGGAATAATACTGTTTGAGCAGAGCCTCGCACATCAAAGCGCTTAACGGTCATGCCTTCGGCCTCAAGCCGTTCTTTTGCCGCATCCGGATTGAAGCCGCTTGAATCATTACGCTCCAATTACGAGACATATTCCCGCATGCATCCGCCTTATAAGACGGTATCAGCACTTACGCGGGCTTATTAAGAAAGCAGGCAGCGCATTCCAAATGCTTCTCCGCCGAATGCAAAATTTCAATTGCAGGCACTCCGCCGCTCTATCGCCGATGATGAGAGCATTTTCAATTCGTGGCAATGGGATGAATGGATTCCCCATAACATTCTTCTCCTTTGAGCTGAATGATTTGATCAGCCAGCGGATACAGAAATGCCTGATGCGTGACGAGCACGATGACGGCATGAGGAAGCTCTTTGCCAAGCAGTTCAATCATTTCACGTGCATTGACCGGATCCAGCCCGCTGGTCATCTCATCGAGGAGCAGAACATCGGGCTTCGCAATCAGCGCGCGCAGCAGCGAAAGCCGCTGAACCTCACCGCCCGAGAGTACGGTCGACCAGTCCGCGCTTTCGCGGAGCTTTTCCGTCAGATGCGTGAGGCGGGCTTTGGAAAGGAGCGCTGCGGCCCTTTCGTCGGTGAGTTCATCGGGGGCTTTAGGATAGGCCAGCGCATCAAACAGTTCGCCTTTGGGGAGATAGGGGGTTTGAGGCATCCAAAGCACGCTGCCGCCGCAGCGGATACAGCCCGTGAAGCTCTCTGAAAAGCCCGCAAGCACGCGCAGCAGCGTCGTTTTGCCGGTGCCAGAGGGGCCGGTAATAATGGCGAGGGACCCCGGCTTCAGGCTGAAGGAAACAGGAATCTCAGCATTCAGGGCGGCAGCCCGCCCGCGCGGAATTTTGAGGAGGATATCCGCAGAAAGACCATCAGAACGCTTGTCGTCTGCGCTGTTGAGCGCTTGAATTTGCCGGCGTGTGTGATCTGCCTGCGTCAGTCCGGACTCCAAACGCTCCAGACGCTCATAAGCAGCCGCGAGTGCTGCCAGTTCTTCGTAGGACATGATGATCCATGAAAGTGACCTTGCAACATCATTAAAGGCTCCGCGTATCTGCATTAAGCCGCCGAGCTGGATTACTCCGGCCAAAAAACTCGGCAGCGCAAAGAAGATCGGAGCGAGATGCGTGAATTGGCCGATGCCGACGGTAAAGAGATTGAGATCTCTTTTGCGCTTGACCAAAGCAATCAAGACACGCAAAAGCTGATGGAAGCGCTCGGAAAGACTGGCCTCTTCGACAGACTCTGCATGTGCGCCGGCGATGGCATCGGCATGACGGCGCTTCTCCATAAGCGCAGCGCGCAGGTTGGCTTCCATATGCTGAGCATTGATGTTGAGCGGTTTGAGCTTTCGGCCGATGAGATGCGTCAGTCCCGAAGCGACAATCGTATAGAGAACGCAGACCCAGAACATGTAGCCCGGGATCGTGAATCCCCACACTTCGGCCGAGCCCGAGAGCTGCCAGAGGATGACGGAAAAGCTTCCGACCGTCAGCAGCGAATCGTAGAGACTGACGGCAAGGCTGACGGATAAGCTGACGACAAGACGGACGTCTTCAGCGATGCGTTGGTCGGGGTTATCAGGTTCTTCACCGCTCTCGCGAAGCAGGTAATGCGCACTTTGCGGTGAAAGCCAGCGTTTGAAGAAAACTTCGGTCAGGTCGCGGCGCAGCGCCAGCATCAGCCGATCTTTGATGTAGCCCGCCCAGACTAAAAGGATGATGATGGCCGCAGCCAGACCGATGAAATAAAAGAGTTCGCGAAAGATCGCTGCTTTATTCACCGCCTGGAGCGCATTGAAGAACCGGCCGTTCCAATCGTTGTAGAGAACAGCCAGCTTAATGTTGACTGCATAGGCGGCAAGCACAAGAGCAGCCAGCACCCAGATTCGCCATTGAGTACGGCTGAAAAGACGGGCAGCGATCAGGCGGCGCAGGCCATTGGGCGCTATGGGTGTCCGCATGTCAGCGAATTAATAGAGGTTAATGCCGAACAGCTCTGCCGCAAAGTCCGCGCCGATGTGCGGCATGCGGCAGGAACCGTTAAAGGGCGATCGGCTCATCGGAGGCATCGGAGGAAGCGGAGCATGGCTTTGCTCATCCGAGGAGTCGATCGCGCAATGGAATGTGCTTAGAACTGCGCCGAGAGCCACAGGCGGACGCCGCGGCCGCTGCCGTAGGAGCCCGTCCGAATCTGAAGC
>OAZX01000249.1_pt1 | contig 32170 bp, 23 predicted proteins | sample 1495341 | NCBI WGS metagenome assembly OAZX01 (sample SAMEA2580119, study PRJEB22360) | human gut metagenome | biome: human gut; feature: human-associated habitat; material: faeces | place: Denmark | collected 2008/2010 | reverse complement strand
ACCGCGTTCCGCCGGTTTGGGCGGCCAAGGGTGCCTTGCTTGTCCCCGTCATCGTATTGGGAGGCATATACGGCGGCATCATGACGCCGACCGAGGCAGCGGCTGTTGCTGCGTTTTACGGCCTTCTCGTGGGCTTGTTCGTTTACAGGGAGCTCACATGGCGCTCTTTGTGGTCCTGCTGTCTGGAGTCCGCCCGGACTTCCGCTATTATCATCATGCTGATGGCGATGGCCACGATATTCGGGAATGTCATGACGCTTGAGCAGGTGCCCGAGCGCATTGCGTCCGCCATCCTCAGCTTTACGGAAAACAAAATCGCCATATTGCTGCTCATTAACCTGCTCCTGCTTTGGGTAGGCACCTTCATGGAGGCCTTGGCCGCTATTGTCATCCTGACGCCCATCCTGCTTCCGCTGGTCTTGAAGGTGGGCGTGGACCCCATCCACTTCGGCGTCATCATGGTGGTCAACTTGGCCATCGGTTTCGTGACGCCGCCCGTCGGCGTGAACCTTTTTGTGGCCAGCGGCATAACGAAGGTGAAGATCGAGCAGGTTTCCCGTGCGGCGGTTCCTTTCCTTATCGCCATGTTGGTGGTTTTAGGTTTTGTGACCTTTGTGCCGGAAATTTCCCTTTTCCTAATTGACTGATTGTGATGGGTGCATTGATGGAACATATCCTTTCGACACGTGTGTTATTGGCTGTCCTGAACGGATTGGAGGCGGAAGCCCGAGGCGGTGCCCCGGTATGCCTTGCCATCGTCAATTGTGGTGGAGGGCTCGCCGCCCTGCTCACTATGGATGGTACGCCGGAACGGGCAGTCTCGATAGCACAGGGCAAAGCTTATACGGCATTGCGCATGGAAAGCTCTACAAAGGATTTCCATGAAAGGCTGTTGAGAGAGCGGATTACGATTGCCGATTTTTGCGATCCCGCTTTCACGACACTGGAAGGAGGCATTCCCCTTTTCGATGGGAACGGGAAGTGCGTCGGCGGTCTAGGGATCAGCGGCAGAAAGCCTGCGGAAGATGGGGAACTGGCGGAACGCTTAGGGCGTATCTTGATGGATCTACTTAACGGTACAAAACGGTAAGATCGTCGGATACGGCTTCCCGGATACTTCTCTGGGCGGGCTCCTTTTATATAGGAAAAAGCTTCATCTCAGATGGGGCTCTCCCGTGACTCCGCTGGAGGGCTTCCATCTGAAATGATGAAGTGTTGCGCTGAGATCCCGTGGTGCTTGCACCGTACGGATATGGGGGCAGTGGAGTAGAAGTGCTTATCCGGGACAGCCCTATGAAGGAATCAGTTTGAATTCACGTTGGGCGTTAACGATAAGGCTCTTCTGAGGCGCAGGTCAAATGATGATACCTTTAGCCGTTTGACCTTCCTCAGCCAATTTATGAGCGGCATATTGTCCTCTCCTCCGTTGATGTTGCCAATCCATCCCTGAATGTCGCAAGCTGAAGCACTTGGGGAGAATATTCCAAGGCATTGGTTACACATTTCAAGGAAATCTTGTGGTAAAGAACTTCCCCTGTTTCCTAAATAAGATTAAAAACTGACTGGTCCCAACAGGCTTTGAGCAATTCTGACAGACCGCCGATTTGGATGGTATGGCTCCTAGAAAGCGTTGTCGGCAACCTTGTGGTGGATTTGACTTCAATAATCCGTACAGGGGGTGAGGTTGGGTGGCGATAAGAGCGAAGTCCAGATGGATATTCAGCCGGATTGGAAGGCCCATATAGCACAGCGTTAAAATTTAAAAAGGCAGCTTGAGTAAAACTAGTTTAACTACATGAAATTATTGTAGTGAACTTTGACAAAATCCCCTTTTACGGCTTTTTTGAGGTGTTTTGAAGGAATTTGGGAGGTGAAAAAATGATTGCAAAGGCGCAAAAGAAGGCGTTCTCCCACAGGGAAAAACGCCTTTCATTTTGAAAAGAGTATAGGGAGAGCTACTCCGTTATGACGTAATGGCAGCCTCGGCCTTCTCCTTGTTTTTTCAGCAGCCCTTTATCCACGAGTCCAGCGAGAATTTTTCCAGCCTTTGAATCACCGCACCCCAAAAGGCCTTGGACCTCGGCATTTCGCAGTTTACCCTAGCTGCCAGCTTTTTGAAGTACTCGTCTTTCCTCATCAGAAAGTTCATCTGCTGTTTCCATAGAAGGAACAACACTCCCCTCAGAGTCCCCACCCGCAAGGAAGCTCAAAGGAAGTTCTTTGCCGTCCCGATCGATTATGGTGAGGGGCTTGAATCCTGTCGCACTGAAAGGCATCTGTAGCCAAAAAGTTTTCCCTTCCAAAATGCGTGCAGCCTTGCACACCTTGAAATGAATTCCCACTATGAAATCGCCTTGGTTCACAGCATCAAGAATCGAACTAGGTAGGGAGTTTTCACCTTTGTTTTTAGGTGAGGTAATGACGATCTCCGTATGAGCACGGATAGAGAACTCACTCGTTCCACGCATAGTTGCCTTCTCGGGAGCGTTGTCTGGACAATTATGACTATGATGGACGAGTATAGGCACGATGTTACATTTCTGCATTTCTTCCAGATATCGGAAAATGCCATTTACGGAACTTGCGTTATAAACACGGCCATCCGGGACAAGTGATGTAAGGTTGTCAAAAAAGATCGTTTGGATACCTTCTTCTTTTGCTTTTTCCAAAAGAGTATCTTGGAACCCTTCATCCAGAAGATTTACATCTTGATATGATGCAAGTTTACAGATGGAAAAAAAATTATATTTTTGTTTCTGCAATTCATATTTTCCAAGACGATCCTTGAAATTCTTTGGCGTGCTTTCGCTATCAACGAGCAGAGTTTTTGTAGATACACCATTTACAGGAAACATACCCCAAAGGGAATTATGCGTGATTAAACTATTGGCAGCACTAAGCACAACATGACTTTTTCCCACATTTTTGGGACCATGAAGCATCGTAATTCCGCTAAAGATATGTTCTGCGGTAACGTCGGCAAGTTCCGTTGGCTGAGAATTCTCCTCAACCGTATCAGGATCGAAGAATGTGATAGCAGAGGTTGGTTTTGGAGGTAAGGAGAGTTCCTGCTTCGGTACGGCAAAAAAGCCAGCGTTCTTACCCCACTGAATGAACTCCTCATATCCACGGGCGTTGTTGACCAAATTCCGCAAAAAAACAGAAGGCCGCTCAATGTCGTCGATATGGACTGCCGTACGGAGCAATTCTGCTTCCGCAACATTATCCAAGTCATCTGCCATATTCTGGAGATCACAGGACGGAGCAGCGTGAAGGAGAAAATTGCTAGCAACAGAGAAGCGTTCTACAGATGCCCCTAAAATGTACTCACGGTAAGCTTTTACAGAGGCGAAACTTTTTGTACTGGGAGCAGGTACGAATACAACGGGATGACCGTATAGATAATTCCACGGCAGAAGGGACAAGTCTGTCCCCAGATGTCCAGTGACGATAAAATCTCCTGTGTCCCTTCGACATTCTTTCAATGCATTATTCAACGCTGTAGCGGTACGGATATCTGCACAAAAAATGATGATAGCACTCCGATTTCGATCCATTTCGTCCTGATTCAGAAAAAAAGCCGGTGGGTTACATTTGCCAATAGACAAAACGCCATTGATGGAGGTTGCGGGGAGGCAAAGTAAGTGCTCTCCAATGACGTATTGAACGACGCCTCCAATGACCTGACCCGATGGACTCATAATCTCAGTCAAATCAGTACATATAGCCTCGCCTCTTTGGCTAGGAAGGTTAATTGTGTCCGGTATCCCCCCAGAGGCTGCAACGGTTTCTGGGATAGAGTCTGCCGACGAAAAGAAAAAAATATTCTCATAATTCATACCAAGAATATCAGCAAGCGTAGCAAGAGCATCCAGCCAGTTAAGATTCAGTATATTTTGTATAAATTCTATCAGAGATGTATGAGTTGTTTTACGATCAAGAGTCCATATAAATCTATCAGGCATTAGGTCGTAATAAGCAGAATCACAAGAGATTAAGAGGCAACCTAACATATGATTATTTTTATTATGGAGTTGACGCAAAGTCTCATATTCAACCAATCCTGCAAATAAATTTCTATGAAGAGAATCATCAGCATGATAAATGCATTGAGTATTATTGTCTCTCAATTCCATTATAATATTTTCAGAAAAGTTATGGTTGATTTTTATAGAGCTTTTAAAAGTATTATTTTCATTCAATTTCTTGATAGAAAATTTACGCTTAATGCTATTAAATAAACTAGTTTATATATTCCTGAAACCCTGGTTGATGAAAGAATCTATTAGATAGTTTGTACTATTAACCAATGAAATCAGTTCAGGAATTTCAATCATAACTATCTCTCCTCTGTAAAAATGAACGTCACTAAGACCATGACGAAACACAAAATAGCCAACAAAGTTTCAAAAACAAAAAAAACAAAGAACAATTTAAAAATTGCTCATTGAGGCTCAGAAAATCCTAACGATAGCTAAAGTAGCATCTGGGTATTCTATAATTAAAATAAAATATTACGACTACATCATGTAGATTCTCACAATCATCTCATGCCCAACAACGGCCTGAAGCATAGAAAGGTCCACACGGGCTTCTTTGTGCAGATACTCGATCACCGTATGGCGGAAGCTATGGAAAGCCTTGGTACTCGGCTCACCATGTTGTCCACCCACTCCCACGGAACGACGATAGCGCGTGAACCAGTGCGTCAGGGCGGAACCGAGCTTCACAGTGGCATGGTTCACGGCGTTTACTTTTTCCTGTAACTCAGGAAAAAGCAGAGTCGATGTGTACTTTTCCTTCGGAGTGTTCGCCCATCTGGAAGCAACGAACTTCTCCAGTCCGAGTTCATCCCACAAATGAGGATGGACAGGCACCTTGCGGATACCAGCAGAGCTCTTGACGTGCTTCACATACCCGGAGCCCCCGCTTTCCTCATTGATGGAAAAGCACAGCACTCCATCCACCTTCACGATATCGGAAAGATGGAGCTGACAAATCTCCTCCAGCCGCATCCCGGAATACAGCGTAATCAACGGAGCCCAGAATCTTGAGGAAACACCTTCCGTCGCTTTCGTATACTGTTCCATATCCCCAAACAGTGCATGGAGCTCATCGCATGTGAATGCCTCTCGCTTCACGCCCTTTCGTCTGATGTCCTTGTCGGAGAGAACCTTCGGGAACCCTGAGTTCACGTATTTGGCCTGTACAGCTCCGCGATACTCCAACTCGCACCAGTTGACGAAACTCCGCACGTTTGTCTGTCGGACTTCCATCGTCTTCACGCTTAAAAGCCGTTCAATCTGCCCGGAGCGTCCCATATCGGCAAGCTGAAGCCAGCCTTTGCCCGTAAACTGCCTCTGTCCGCAAAGGCGGCAGGGCAGGTGTTTCAGCGTATCGAAGTAGCTGCGGATGTGCTCACGAGAAAGCTCATCCACGGGAATATCCCGACCATGTTCCAGTTCCCTCACTATTTCCACGAACTGCCGTACCTGAGGAGGAATGTCTTTGGCGCTTGCGGCTGACCATGTAAGCGTCTTGGCTTTGACGTAGGCATCAAAAGCGTCCCTGAGACTGGGGAGTTCCTTTTTCCCTTCCAGTCTGATCCTGCGGCATGTTTTTTCAGCTGACCTGGTAAGGATATTGCCTTCTTGTCTGACGGCAGGGGCTTTGTCCTGTATGGGGTCTTTGCGGACAGGAGCAGCCTTTTCAGAAAATATTTTGATGGAAAGGGTTCCCTTTTGTTCCCTCAGAAAAGAGGGAAGCAAGAGGGGCAGGGAAGCTGGAGACAGGTCTTTTTTCAGTGTGGAATCGAACAGGAATGTACCCACGGATTTGATGTTTTCTTTTGTAATACCAAATTGTTGTGAGATATTATCCTGCACGGAATGTATCCGTTCTTCGACCAGGTCTTCGGACAGGGCAAAAAAGTGTTGGGCAACGAGCGAGAGCCGCAGCGCTTTGGAGCGTGCGGTTCGACTGTCCAGACCATTCAGAGAACGCCTGATCTCACATTTACCAAGCAATGATTGCAGATGGTTGGGAACAAGAATGCGGAAATAGAGAATACCGCGATGGAGAGTGAGGTGTGAGCTTCGACGTGGGTGAGAAACCCGGTGAGATAGCGGCATATTGAGCTCCAAACTGTATCCCTGAAATGTATCCACAGGGAATAAAGCTCATGCCAAATAAAAAACGCACTGAATCCAGCGCGTTAGCATGAAGTGGCGGAGAGGGTGGGATTCGAACCCACGTACCAGCTCATCACCGGTAACTCGATTTCGAGTCGAGCGCGTTACGGCCGCTTCGCTACCTCTCCGTCCAGCGAAAGACTTTAGCGGATCATGGCACAAAGAGCAAGAGGGGGTGAACCCAAATCCCTTGTCCTCGCTTCTGGAAGGGGAGCTTCTTCACATAGGCCCACAGAGAAATCCTTTTCTTTTGGAATGGCCGCTGATAGTTTCCGGGCATGACAACTTCATCTTTTCATGACGCCTCAGCCCCTACGGAATGGGTTGTGATCCGCCTGAGCGCCCTCGGCGATGTTGCCTTGACCACTGGAGTTCTCGAATACTGGCACCGCACGCGCGGGTGGACGTTCACGGTCATTACTCGTGAGGCGTTTGCCCCTGTTTTGGAAGGGCACCCGGCTGTGCGTTCCATTGTTGGGCTCGCCAAGGAGGATTTGAGATTTCCGCGTCAGCTTGGCGTTTTCCGCGATCTGGCGGAAGCCCACGCAGGGCAGGGGTTGCTCGATCTGCATGGCACCCTGCGTACCCGTTTGCTTTCCCTATTGTGGAAAGGGCCTGTAAAACGCTATCGCAAACTTGGCCTTGAGCGTCGTTTATTCCTGCGGAGCAAAGGGCGGCTGTTCCGGAATGAACTCAGGCTATGGAACGTCCCGCAGCGTTATGCCCTTGCCGTGGAGGCTACGCCTCCTCCCCGTGCCGCGCTTTTGCCCCACATTTGGCTTTCCGATGAGGAGATCAGGCAAGGACAACGCCTGCTGGAACAGCTTCCGGATAAGGCGGGCACTCCTCCCATAGCCTTGCATCCGTATGCCACGCACCCTGATAAGGCATGGAAAGAGGCCTACTGGCGTCAGCTCGTGGAGCTTTTCGAGTCGCGCGGCATACCGTGGATCGTCATTGGCCGTGGCAGCTGTATGGAGGGGATTCCCGCATCCCGCAATTTTACCAATCGCACATCCCTACGTGAGACATGCGCATTGTTGAAGTCCTCCTCCCTATTGATCACGGGAGATTCCGGCCCGATGCATCTCGCGGGGGCGGTCGGCACGCCCGTTTTGGCGCTGTTTGGGCCCACGACGGAAGAATGGGGCTTTTTCCCGGCGGGGCCGAAGGATCGGGTTCTTGAGTCGCAGCTGGATTGTCGCCCCTGTACGCTGCACGGCAAGAAGCACTGTGATCGCAACCATGCGTGTATGCAGTCCATTACTCCGGAACAGGTGATGCGGGCGTTGGATGAATGAAAGATTGGAGGGGGAAGGGCTTTCTTCAGAAAGCCCTTCCCCCTCCAAACCTCCCCCTTCCCATCCCAAAGACTCTCGGCTGGTGGGGAGGCTGACCAGCATGAGTTCCTGCCGGACAACAGTTTTTGGGAAAGCAATATGGCGGAAAGTTTAATCTTTTCGCCGTATTTTTTGAAATGAGCCGGTTTATGGGGAAATGGAAGTGTGTGGCGTTTTTTTATTGCCCATAAAGCGCGGAAGTCACCGCCGTTATGGCTTCTTCCGGAAGATGGTGCCCCGTCCACAGGTGGAATTGGGCGTCCCCCTGCCCGATGAACATATCGAGGCCTGAGACGGTTTCCCAGCCCGCAGCCGCGGCGTCGCGCAAAAAACGGGTCTGGAACGGCGTGTAGATCAGATCGTAGGCAATGCCATTATCTTGAAATGCCCGAGGGTAGGGCGTTTCATGCTCTTGGGCTCCGGTCATGCCGAGTGGTGTCGTGTTGATGATGAGGTCAGCGGGGACGTCTCCGCGCTCTTCCCACGGAGCGCACAGCAAACCGAATTCGTTGCAGAGGGCTTCCGCGCGCTCTTTCCGGCGGTTGGTGAGGGTAATATTGGCGAGGCCGAGCCTCCGCAGTCCCGCAATGGCCGCCCGTGAAACGCCTCCCGCACCGAGCACCAGCACGCGGGTTTCCGGAGGCAATGAGCGCTTTCGCAGCGGAGCCGTGAATCCGATCACGTCGGTATTTTCTCCGCAGATTTTTTCGCCGTCACGATAGAGGGTGTTGCAGGCACCCATCTCCCTTACGTTTTCGCTTGTTTTGTCCAATAAAGGGATGATGTCGATCTTATGGGGAATCGTGATGGAGCAGCCCCGGATATTCAGCAGCCGGGCGGCGTCCACAAAGGCGGGAAGCCGTCCCGGTTCAATGGGCCATGAAAGATAGACGCCGGGCAGGTTCAATGTCCTGAAGGCCGTATTGTGCATGAGCGGGCTCATGCTGTGCCCGAGAGGATAGCCGATGATGCCGTGCAGGGCTGGCGGCGTAAACGTGGACATGGCACATCTCCATATGAATGTTTTCAGTGGGGTAGGGGTGAATCGTTTTTGAAATGCTCCGGTGACGTTGGGGAAGGGGAATTTTTTGAAAAAGCCTTCCCTCCCCCAGCTAACCCAACCGTATCACATCTATCTTTTTTATTTTAAAAAAGATGATTGTTCGCATCGCGTCTCTGTTCCCAGAGTTCCCGAAAATGCGGACTTCCTCTAACATGGTATCCTTTCCAAAGAAAAAACGCTCTTGTGCATCCGGCGTGGAGTGGAACGTATCCCAAGGGCAAAACGATTGGAAGCGATTCCCTTGCCTCCCCCGGCAGCCCCTTTCCCTAGCAACGAAGATACCATTGCCCACTTTCCCTGTTTTGACCAATCATTACCTTCAGCCTTCCAACAGGTTTTATTCAGCGTGGCCCAGTTACCGAAGCCTGCCTCGTCTTCTCCTGTATATCCCCCATGAGGGATTCGATAAGGATGAAAGCCTTTGGGAAGGAGGGGTGGGGTTTGGGGAGGAATGGGGGGCTTCAGAAAGGCCCTTCCTCCCCCATTTTCCAAAAGAAGCGGCGCCGGCACTGAGGAGGTAGTGCCGACGCCGTTCGAGGAGAGGGGCGACATCCTCAGGGGGATGGATGTTGCCCGAACGCGGTCACCTTCACAGGGGAAAGAAGGTGAGCCCGGGTGGAGGAGAAAACCCGGAATCCGCGTTTGCATAACCCGCCGGGCGGCCGTAAAACGCCCGACGCGTCGTCTTCGGAGGACGGAATCTCAGGGGTGAATCCTGTCCTCCCGGACCATCAACATGGGAGCGTTGATGGTCCCGTATTCATGGAAACGGAGGCGGGGAGAGGAGGTTTCCCGCCATCAAACCACGCCGTGTTCGCCGGGCCGCTCAAAGACGCCTAGGGTAACGGCCGTCTTGAACGAAAGGGTGTCGCCAAACAGGGGAAGCATTGGCGCTGCGACGAACAGGGAGGAAATCGTTCCCATGAAAACACCTATGAGCATAGTCAATGCGAAGCCGTAAATGACCGGGCCGCCGAGCAGGAACAGGGCGAGGGCCGCCACGAGCGTCGTGCCTGCGGTCAGCAGGGTACGGCTCATGGTGTCGCCAAGCGCTTCCTGAATGATCTCGGGCAGCGGGCGCGGCGAGTCGGGGTTCTCCCGCCGCAGGGTTTCACGGATTCGGTCGTAAATCACGATGGTATCGTTCAGCGAATAGCCGATGATGGTCAAAAGTGCCGCTACGATGTTCAGATCGATTTCTTGCCCGAGGATGACCAGCAGGCTGGTGGTCGTCGTGACGTCGAATATCAGGCTGGCCATCGCTCCCGCCGCAAAGGAGAGGCGGAACCGCCAGCACAGGAACAGGGTCAGCAGCAGTGCCGCAAGGATGCGGCCTTCCGTCGGTACGCCCATCCATTGCAGGGCGATCATGGTGGCCGTGAGCGCTCCGGCGAGCAGGGCGGCCGTGCCCCAGCGCTGTTCGAAGCGCCCCGAAATGTACACGGTGATCAGGAGCAGCGCATAATAGATGGCTTCCAGAGCCGAGCTGCGGAGATCATCTCCGACCTTGGGGCCGACCGTTTCCAGACGATCCAGGGAAACCGTCCCGCCGTCGTCCACGGTCTGGAGATGGCTGAGCAGGGCTTCGCCGAGCTGTTGCGCGGGCATGTCGGGCAGGCCGAAACGGAGCAGCCAGACGGAATTGTTGTCGCCGTATTGCTGGGTCATCAGGCCTTCGAGATGCATGGGATCAAGCGCCCCGATGAGCTGCTTGTCCGAAACGGGGTGCTCGAACCGGACCTGCGCCGCAACGCCGCCCGAGAAGTCGACGCCGTACTGAAGGCCGCCGCGCCACGTACCCACGGAAACCGCCACCATCACAAGCAGAAGCGTCAGTACGCCCACGTGCTTCACGCGCTTGAGGAAGGGGAAGTGGGACAGGTAACCCGACAGGGCGCGCAGTTCCATGGGGCCGTGCATACTGAGGCGGGTGCCGTTGGTGTGCTTCATCCACGCGTCGAAAGCGATGCGGCACAGGAAGATCGCCGAGAACATGGAGGCGATGATGCCGAGAGTCAGGGTGACGGCAAAGCCGCGCACCGGGCCGGTTCCGAACTGGTACAGGATGGCCGCGACGATGATCGTCGTCAGGTTGGAGTCCACAATGGAAAGGTTGGCACGCTCGAAACCGGCCTTGATGGCCTTGGGAGGCGTCAGGCCGAGGGCCAACTCCTCGCGTATTCGCTCAAAGATGAGGACGTTCGCGTCCACGGCCATGCCGATGGTCAGCACGACGCCCGCTATGCCCGGCAGGGTCAGGGTCGCGCCGAGCGCGGCCATGCCGCCCATGAGCAGGCTGAGGGTGCAGAGAAGCATCCCGTTGGCGAGCATACCGGACCAGCCGTAGCGCAGGGGCATGATGATCATGACCGCCAGCGTGCCGATGAGTGCGGCGAGGATGCCGCTGGTGATCGACGCTTCGCCGAGGGCGGGGCCTACCGTGCGCTGTTCGAGCACATGGACCGGAGCCGCGAGGGAGCCGGAGCGCAGGGAAATGGCGAGGTCCTGCGCCTCTTCGGGCGTGAACTGGCCGCTGATGCTGGCCGTGCCGCCCGCGATCTTTTCCTGAATCACCGGAGCGCTGTGGATGGTCCCGTCCAACACGATGGCGAGGCGCTTGCCGACATGTTCGCCGGTGGCCATTTCAAACAGGGCCGCGCCGCGAGGGGTGAACGACAGGCTGACCATCGAAGTGTTTTTATTGTCGAATCCGGGGCGGGCGTCGGCCACTTCCTTGCCGCTCAGGAGCGGGGTGCTGTCGAGCGCCAGTTTGGCGTTGGTCGCTTCGCCGTGCTTGCCCGTCATGGGATAGAAGGCGACGCCGGGAGGCAGATAGCCTTGGGAAATGTCGTCGCGGACGAGGTGGAAGGACAGATCGGCGGACTTCTCGACGAGCTGGACGGCACGGTTGACGTTGGTCAGGCCGGGAAGCTGGATGAGGATACGGTCGCCCTGCTGCTTGCGGATATCCGGTTCCGCCACGCCGAACTGGTCGATGCGGCTGGAGATGGTACGCAGCACCTGATCCACGGCCAGATCCTGCGTCTGCTTAACGAAGGCCGGCGTGAACGAGTAGGGCAGGTGGACCGCGCCGTCGGACCCGGTACGGGGCGTTCCGGGCACGACTTGAGGGGCGTCCTTCTTGGCGAGGGCAAGGAACGCATCGACCTGGTTGGCGCGGGCGATGATGAGTTCCTGCACGCCGCCGGGCATCTGGCGGGGGCCAAGGACGGTGATCCCTGCCTCACGGGCCTTCTGGCGAAGCACTTGCCCGCTGTTGATGAGTGCGGACTGAACGGCTTTTTCCGTATCCACGCCCAGCGTGAGCTGAACGCCGCCTTTGAGATCGAGGCCCAGACTGATGCGGGACGCGCCCGGCAGGTTGACGTCTTCCGGCATAAGCGTCGGAGACAGGAGGAAAAGCGCGCCGGCCATGACAATGGCGGCAATCGCATATCGGAACGAGAGTTTCATGAAAGCCTCTCACACGGTTGCAGGAGCAGAATGCTGTCGGGAACGGCGGAACCGCCGACAGGACGCACACTGATTCGGGCGTTCCGGGTATTCTGCGCGGGAGACGTGTGAGGAGTGCAGAAGACCGGCTGCGCGAGTCAGGGCTTTTCTGTCACGCAGAAAGCGAAGGACGGAAAAGCGGAAGCTCTAGCAACCGTATGGAGGAGGCGTGGGGTAGGAGACGAGCCCGCGTTCGGCGGGAAGGAAGCAAAGGGGCGTGCCGATGGGCAGCGCCACCGGGGTGACGGAAATCTGCGGCAGGACAGGCGCTGAGGCCAACGCGGCGGCATACCCCGACGAGTGCGGCAGGGGCTTGTCGGTGACGCTCTTGGGCGTCCGGGCCGTCGTTTGGCTTATGTTGCCGTTGAGCGTTTCGGAAATGCTGGCGAAGAGGTTCCTTTCGGAACGGGCAAGCGCCGCGTCAAGCTGCCGCCAACCGCTGGACGCTTCGACAAGCGCCGAATCTTCGTCAACGGCATCGAAGCGCTGGAGCTGCGGGCCGATGTCATTGCCTTCCAGTTCGGAGTGCTGAGCCTTGAAGACGTCCGCCGAAGGGGCCGCTTCAAGGAGGGCTTCGAACTGCCTGCTGACATCGTTGTCTATGTGCGCTTGCGCGGAAAAGGAGGAACACAGGAAAAGCCCGAAAGCAAAAAGCAGTGTCCCCAGCACGGAGCGGGAGAAGCTGGTCGTTGCGTCTTTGATGGGCTTTAGCGTATTCATGCCTTTACCCATAAAGCCGAATGGTAAGGATGTCAATAATACGCTATGGCCCTTTTCAGGGATATCTCATGCGAAATCAGAGGTTCGGGCTTGCCTGGGCGCTTGAGGATGGATACTATCATTTTCCCCGCACGGCATCCGTTTTGTGAAACCCTCCGTTCCCGCGGGGCCGAAAATCAGCGAAAGGACTCATTATGTGTCTTGCCATCCCTGCGAAAGTCATTGAAAAGTCTGATGACGGCATGTTGAAGGCCACCGTGGGCAACGGGCCGACCTGCCTGACCGTTTCCGGCATTTTGCTGCCCGAGGAAGTGGAAATCGGGGACTATATCATTATCCATGCCGGATTCGCCATGCACAAGATGGAGAAGACCGAGGCCGAAGAGAGCCTGCGCCTTTTCCGCGAGCTGGCCCAAGCCACCGGGCAGGAAGCGACCTTCTGATGTGAAGAATGTGGGGGAACACTCCGGATATAAAGAATATCCCTGCGCTCCTTCCCCAAACCGCTACGCGGGCCGCGCCCATTTCCTTGCACCTTAATGCTTTTGGCCCTGTTGCCAGATAGAGTGGGACAGGGCAAATTTCTTGTGTTGCATAGCGTGAAGAAAAATCCCGGAGCGAAGGCTTCGGGATTTTTTTGTGGGAAAGGCTCCGTGTGGAAACGGAACGGTTGCATTCGGAAGCCTCGGGCTTTCTGCGGGGCGATGTCTGGCTGAAAGCGGCGTGGCTTCTCCGTTTGGATTGAGGGGGCAGAGTGCCCGTTCCCGTATCCGTGTGGCTCAATACATCATGCGCGGAAGGAACAGCACGATGTCCGGGACGAAGACGCAGAGGATGATGACGCCCACGGTCACGAAGACGAAGGGCAGGGCGTTGTAGGAGATGTCCTCAAGCGTGGTGTCGGCGATGCCCGAGGCGATGAAGATGTTTTCGCCGAGGGGCGGCGTGGAGAACCCGACCCCGCAGCAGCAGACCAGCACCACGCCGAAGTGGATGGGGTCCACGCCGAAGGCGGTCATGACCGGCAGGAGTACGGGAGTCGCCAGCAGGATGATCGCCAGCGTCTCCATGAACATCCCCAGAAAGAGCAGCAGAGCGATGACGAACATCCAGATGACGGCGACGTCCGAGGTGAAGCCGAGGATGTGCTCCACAATCATGTCGGGTATCCGGTACTGGACGAGCAGCCGCTCGAACGCGTAGGCCGTGAACATGATGATCAGCACGCGCCCGGTCATCCATGAGGTGATCTGGAGCGAGTGCCGGATCCCCCCGAACGTCAGCTCGCGGTGGATGAACAGCCCGACGAAGATGGAGTAGAAGATGGCGACCACGGCGGCCTCGGTCGGCGTGAAGAGCCCCCCGTAGATGCCGCCGAGGATGACGACCGGAGCCATGAGCGACCAAAGCCCGTCCTTGAGCGCCTTGAGCAGCGAGTCCCCCGAGCCGCTTTGGAGATCTTCCGCCACGGGCATGTTCCGGCAGAGGAAGAGGTGCATGGCGGCGAGCCCCACCGCAATCATGATGCCGGGCATTACCCCGGCGAGGAACATTTTGGTGATGGATTGCTGCCCCGACACCGCATAGACGACCATCGGGATGCTCGGGGGAATGATGATGCCCACGCCCCCGGCGGTCGCCGCGGCCGCAGCCGCATAGCCCTTGCTGAATCCCCGCCGGATCATGGCCGGGATCATAAGCATCCCCACGGCGGCGGTCGTCGCGGGGCCGGAACCGGAAATCGCCCCGAAAAACACGCAGGCCAATGCGGTGGAGACGGCGAGCCCGCCGGGGATGGGGCCGACGATGTTTTCCGCGATGGCGACAAGCCGCCGCGAAATGCCCGCGCATTCCATGAGCGCCCCGACGAGCATGAAGGCGGGCAAGGCCATGATGGGAAAGGAATTGACCGAGGTGAAGGCGATCTGCACCAGCGTGACGAGGTTTTGGTCCACCGTGTAGAGGGCGGCCATGGCCGCCACGCCGAGCGCCACGGTAATGGGGGACCCGAGCAGCATCAGCACCGCAAAGGTGGCAAAGAGGACTCCCGCCGGGCTCATGGCTTCCCTCCGTCCATGAAGGCTTTCCGGGTTTCCTCGGTTTCAATCCTGTCGGGCGCGGTGAGCTCTTTTTTCAGGACGAATTTCATCACGTTGACTTGAATGATGCGGGCGGACATGAGCGTAAAGGCGATGGGGAAGATGAAATAGATATAGGAGAGCTGCCAGTCGAGGGCGGGCGTGGCGTAGGGGAATTCCCGGAGTTCGCGGATCACGGTGAGGCTTTCCACGACCATGACGATGTTGAAGAACAGCCACACGCCGTCGCTGAGGAGCATACAGGCGTCGCCCACCCATTTGGGGAAGGGGCGGAACTGGATGGTGACCCGGTTGTGCGCGGCGAGGCGGGCCGCGTAGGAAGCCCCGAAAAAGACGAACCAGACAAAGGAATACCGCGCGAGTTCTTCCGTCCAATACAGGGGGTGCCCGAACTGGCGCAGGAAAATCTGCAAGAGCAGGATCAGCACGAAGAACGCAAGCAAAACCTGGCTGACGTATCCTTCAAAGTTGTCCAAAATCGCTAGAAGAACCTTCTTGAGCATGAAGTCCCCCTCCGGAGAGCGCCAGCGCGGCGCGTCGCCAGTGTAGGGTAGCACGCGGGAATAGACAACCTTATGAAGCCGCCTTCCCCCTGTGCGGAAAGCCTACTTCCAAGGTTTTTTCCCGATGGCGGAGAGGAAGGCGTTGATGGCGGCCCTGCCGCCTACGAACGTCTCCATTTCGGGCCAGACCTGCGAAATGGCGGCACTCCTCCAGTCGGCCTCGTCCTCGAGCTGGTCGATCTGCACGCCGGACTCGATGAGCCTCTGCCTCGCCCTCACGCCTTCGACAAGCTGGAAGGCGAGGCAGTATTCCTGCGCGTCGCGCCCGGCGTCGGTGATGAGCGTCTGCATCTCAGGGGACATTTTCCTGAAGGCCCGCTGGCTCAGGATCATGGGCTGGAGCTGGTAGGTGTAGTGCACTTCGGTGATGTATTTCTGCACTTCGTTGAATTTACAGGCGAGGAAGGTGATGTAGCCGTAGCACTGCCCGTCGACCAGGCCCTGCTGGAGCGCGGTGAAGGTTTCCGCCCACGAGATCGGCACCGGATTCGCCCCCCATGCCTTATAACAGGCGAGCAGGATGGCGCTCTGCGGGACGCGGAACTTGAGCCCCTTGATGTCGTTCAGGTTTTTGATGGGCTTGCGGGAATTGGAAATGTAGCGGTAGTCGGTATAGGTCCAGCCGAGGATGCGGAAGCCACCTTCCCGAATGGCGTACCCGTTGAGCAGGTCGTGGGCGGGGCCGGTGGTGGCCCGGACGATGTCGTACATGTCGTCAAAAAGGTAGGGCATGGTGAGGATGCCGAGTTTCTTCACGAACGGGACCGTATTGGCGATGCCCACAACGGCGATGTCGAGATTCCCGGCGCGCACGTTCTGGATCATTTCCGTTTCGTCGCCGAGCTGGCCGGAGGGGAAGAGCTGGACTTCCACCTTGCCTTCGGACCGGGCTTCCACGACTTCCTTGAACCGGGTGCCGATGGCCCCCATCTCGGAATCGATGGGATCGCCCATGCCCACTTTCAGGATGGTTTTCTCATAAGCGCGGGCGGGGAAGGGGCAGGTGAGAAGGGCAAGCGTCACCACGGCGGCAAGCAGGCTTTTGAGCATAGAATCCTCTCTCTTTCCATCTAGAGTCCCGTGACTGCGTGCAACCCCACACCTTATTTTGGGCTTTAGCGCACGAGGCTCGAAGGTGTCAACCTGGCCTCTTCGGTAAGCCCGGCAGCCCGATTTTCCTCCTATCAGCTTGTGGATACACTTGAAAAAATTATTTGTGGGCGATTTCCACGAGGCCGATCTTGTACCGTTGCGCTTTCCTGACGATGGTGGACTGGCTGACTTTGAGCCGCCGGGCGGCCTTGTAGGTGCTGCCGGTTTCAGTGAGCGCGGTCATGATCATGTTGCGCTCCAGTTCGGCGACGGCCTCGCGCATGGGCTGGCGGAAGGAGACGCTGCCCTGCGGGAGAGGCGACTGGGCCTGCATATATTGAGGGAGATCCTGCATGGTGATGGTCTCTTCTTCGCTCATGGTCGCCAGCGACTGCACAAGGGCGCGCAGCTCGCGGACGTTGCCCGGCCAGCGGTAGGTCAGGAAGCAGTTCAGCACTTGCGGATCGAAATTTTTTTGCAGTCCGCTTTTTTTGATGATCTCCTGCAAAAAATGCATGGCGAGGACCGGAATGTCGTCCGGCCGTTCCCGCAGGGGAGGGATTTCCACGGTCAGCACCCGGAGGCGGTAGAAGAGGTCTTCGCGGAACTGCCCGGAAGCAGCCATGTCGGCCAGCGGCTTGTTGGTGGCGGCGATGACCCGCACGTCCACGGTGATGGGCTTGGTCCCCCCAACCCTGTGGAAGGGGTGCCCGTCGAGCACTTGCAGCAGCTTGGCCTGCATGGGGAGGGGGAGCTCGCCGATTTCGTCGAGGAGGAGGGTCCCCTTGTGGGCCAGCTCAAACATGCCGGGCTTGCCGCTCTTGGCCGCGCCGGTGAAGGCGCCTTTTTCGTAGCCGAACAATTCGGATTCCATAAGCGACATGGGGATGGCCCCGCAGTTTACCGCGATGAACGGTTCGGCGCTGGCCCATGTCGTGGATGGCCTTGGCCGTCAGCGTCTTGCCGGTTCCGGTTTCGCCGAGGATGAGGGTGATGGCTTCGGTGCGGGCGGCCTTGGAGGCTTCCTTGCGCAGGCGGCGCATGGGGGCGCTGTGTCCGACGAACCCGGCGTCCATTTCGGTTTCGAGGTTCTCAAGGCGCGCTTTGTAGGCGAGGGTTTCCATCTCCAGATCGGTGAGCTTGCGCTGGAGCGTCTCCAGTTCGGTCATGTCGCGGATGGAGGCGATGACCCGCCATACATTGCCCTTTTCGTCAAAAATGGGCGTGCTGGTGTTCAGGCAGCGCTTGCCGTTGGAATAGTCGTCGAACATGGTGACCGAGCGTTTTTCGATGAGCGCGCGCAGGGTGACGCAGGTTTCGAAGCGCCCCTTGTGCATGGGTTCGGTCACGTGCTTGCCGATGACTTCCTCGGCGCGCAGCCCGGCGATGCGTTCCATCGCCTTGTTGACGCGCAGGGTGATGCCGTCGGAGTCGATGACCCAGATCCCGTCGTGGATGGAGTCGAGCAGGACCGTCAGCTCCTGCCAGGGCAGTTCGGCCACCCGGTTGATCTGATCGACCGGGATTTTCGACATTGTGATAAGACGAACTTGTTCCCCGCCCGCGGAATCGTCAATGGAAACGCTTTTCCAGCGGATAATGTACATGGAACCCTCTTTGTGGTGGGCGATCAGCTCGCCTCCGTGGGGTTCGCTCAGGCTTTCTTCCACTTCATCAAATCCGCATCGTGTCAGGCGGGGCAAGAAAGGCTCGTCGTCCATCCGTCCGGGAGAAAGTTTGAGTATTTCTCCTAACATGTTGTTTATAAAAATTAAATTCCATGTATCCCCGTGGCATATTCCGGCGGCGACGAGCTCATTTTGATGAAGAATGTGATCGCAAAAGGCGGGGTATGACGTCATGAAAGGACCTCTCTAATGCAACTATGCATCGTAATGCAAAATTGACTCGGACATTCCTGTGATTCGGCGGCAAATGATTCGAGACTGCATTGAACCCGAAAAGACCTGAAAAGGACATTCTAAAAAACTATAACAAAAATCTCATGTTATGAACTTTGGGAAAAATGGAACGCTAGTTGCTATAAAGAAGGCATGGAGTACAACCCCACCCTGAATTTCAAAACGTACTTCAACATACTGCTCTCGGAGGCACTCAAATGCGTGTAGGTATCCCCACCGAAATCAAAGTTCAGGAATTCCGTGTCGGCATCACTCCCGCTGGCGTTCATGCTCTTAAAGAAGCCGGTCACACCGTCCTCGTGCAGAAGGGCGCTGGCCTCGGCAGCATGATCACCGACGAAGAGTATGTCGCCGCCGGCGCTCAGATGGTTGCTACCGCCAAGGAATGCTGGGACTGCGACATGGTCGTGAAAGTGAAGGAACCCCTGGCTCCTGAATACGACCTCTTCCATGAAGGCCTGATCCTCTACACCTACCTGCACCTCGCTCCGGAACCGGCCCTGACCAAGGCTCTTCTCGAAAAGAAGGTCATCGGCATCGCTTACGAAACCGTGCAGTTCGACAACGGCTTCCTGCCCCTGCTCGCTCCCATGTCTGAAGTCGCCGGCCGCATGGCCACCCAGGTGGGCGCTCAGATGCTGACCAAGATCGAAGGCGGCATGGGCCTCCTGATGGGCGGCACCGCTGGCGTGCAGGCCGCTCACGTCGTTATCCTCGGCGCCGGTACCGTGGGTCTCTCCGCCGCCAAGGTTGCCATGGGCATGGGCGCTCGCGTGACCATCCTTGACAGCAACCTCTTCCGCCTGCGCCAGATCGACGACCTCTTCGGCGGCCAGACCCTGGCCTCCAACGCCTTCAACATCGCCGCCGCCACCAAGGACGCCGACCTCCTCGTGGGTTCCGTCCTCATCCCCGGCGCTCTGACCCCGAAACTGGTCACCGAAGCCATGGTGAAGACCATGAAGCCCGGTTCCGCCATCGTTGACGTCGCCATCGACCAGGGCGGCTGCATCGAACCCACCGCCAAGCACGGCGCTACCTATCACGACAAGCCGACCTTCAAGTATCCCGTCAACGGCGGCGAAGTGGTCTGCTACTCCGTGGGCAACATGCCCGGTGCCGTGGCCCGTACCTCTACCTTCACCCTGACCAACGCCACCATGCCTTACATGGTCGACCTGGCCAACAAGGGCTGGAAGAAGGCTTGCCAGGACGACAAGGCTCTGGCCCGCGGCATCAACACCTACGACGGCAAAGTGTACTTCAAGGGCGTTTCCGATGCTCTCGGTTACGAACTGCACTGCACCTGCGACATCCTGAAGTAAGACGTGATTCATGACTGGACCAGTCTCATGTCCGCATGAGACTGGCCAGTTTTCCGGTCAAAGTCAAGGGTAAGGGTAGGAAGCGGCCCATGTGCGCCAATTGGTTTTCGCCTTTAACCTTCCTGTGACAATAACATCATTATTTCATGAGGAATGCACCATGACTTACGATAAAGCTGAATTGGTCGCTCTGGACAAAAAGTACGTTTGGCACCACCTGACCCAGCACAAGAATTTCGAGCCCGCCATCTATGTGAAGGGCGAAGGGATGCGCATCACCGACATCGACGGCAAGACCTATCTTGACGCCGTTTCCGGCGGCGTGTGGACCGTCAACGTCGGCTACGGCCGCAAGGAAATCGTCGACGCCGTCGCCAAGCAGATGATGGAAATGTGCTACTTCGCCAACGGCATCGGCAACGTACCCACCATCAAGTTCTCTGAAAAGCTGATCTCCAAGATGCCCGGCATGAGCCGCGTGTATCTCTCCAACTCCGGTTCCGAAGCCAACGAAAAGGCTTTCAAGATCGTCCGTCAGATCGGCCAGCTGAAGCACGGCGGCAAGAAGACCGGCATCCTGTACCGCGCTCGTGACTACCACGGCACCACCATCGGCACCCTGAGCGCTTGCGGCCAGTTCGAACGTAAAGTTCAGTACGGTCCCTTCGCTCCCGGTTTCTATGAATTCCCCGACTGCGACGTCTACCGCTCCAAGTTCGGCGATTGCGCCGACCTCGGTGTGAAGATGGCCAAGCAGCTTGAAGAAGTCATCCTGACCGTGGGTCCGGACGAACTCGGCGCCGTGATCGTGGAACCGATGACCGCTGGCGGCGGCATCCTCGTTCCCCCGGCTGGCTACTATGAAACCATCCGCGAGATCTGCGACAAGTACGAACTGCTCCTGATCATCGACGAAGTCGTTTGCGGCCTTGGCCGTACCGGCAAGTGGTTCGGCTACCAGCACTTCAACGTCCAGCCCGACATCGTCACGATGGCTAAGGGCGTCGCTTCCGGCTACGCTCCCATCTCCTGCACCGTGACGACCGAAAAGGTCTTCCAGGACTTCGTCAACGACCCGGCCGATACCGACGCCTACTTCCGCGACATCTCCACCTTCGGCGGCTGCACCTCCGGTCCCGCCGCGGCTCTGGCCAACATCGAAATCATCGAACGTGAAAACCTGCTCGAAAACTGCACGAAGATGGGCGACCGCCTCCTCGAAGGCCTCAAGGGCCTGATGGCGAAGCATCCCATCATCGGCGACGTTCGCGGCAAGGGCCTGTTCGCCGGTATCGAAATCGTGAAGGATCGCGCCACGAAGGAACCCATTGCTGAAGCCGTCGCCAACGCGATGGTCGGCGCCGCCAAGCAGGCTGGCGTGCTCATCGGCAAGACCTCTCGCTCCTTCCGCGAATTCAACAACACCCTGACCCTCTGCCCGGCCCTGATCGCCACTGAAGCCGACATCGACGAAATCGTCGCCGGTATCGACAAGGCGTTCACCACCGTCGAACAGAAGTTCGGTCTGTAAGAATTGAAAAGCCCGATGCCTTCATCCGGAGGCATCGGGACTTTGATTCCGAAAATCGTCGGCAGGGCAAGGCAGCGCTTTGTCCTGCTTCGGCATATGAAGACTTCAACAACGCGAGGATACGACAATGGCTTTTGTGCATTACACCGTCAAGAAGATCGTGCATGGCCTCGGCGCTATTAAAGAAGCCGCTAACGAAGTGAAGAACCTCAAAGGTTCCAAAGCGTTCATCGTGACCGACCCCGGTCTGGCCAAGATCGGCGTCCAGAAGCCCCTCGAAGAAGCCCTGACCGCCGGCGGCATCGAATGGAAGCTGTACGCTGAAGCCCAGCTGGAACCCAGCATGGATTCCATCCAGCACTGCACCGACGAAGCCAAGGCTTTCGGCGCTGACGTGATCATCGGTTTCGGCGGCGGTTCCGCCCTCGACACCACGAAGGCCGCTTCCGTGCTGCTTTCCAACGAAGGCCCCATCGACAAGTACTTCGGCATCAACCTGGTTCCGAATCCTTCCCTGCCCTGCATCCTGATCCCCACCACGTCCGGCACCGGCTCTGAAATGACCAACATTTCCGTGCTCGCCGACACCAAGAACGGCGGCAAGAAGGGCGTTGTTTCCGAATACATGTATGCCGACACCGTCATCCTCGACGCTGAGCTGACCTTCGGTCTGCCTCCCCGCGTGACCGCCATGACCGGCGTTGACGCTTTCGTTCATGCCATGGAATCCTTCTGCGGCATCGCTGCGACCCCGATCACCGACGCCCTGAACCTTCAGGCCATGAAGCTGGTCGGTGCCAACATCCGCCAGGCCTATGCCAACGGCAAGAACGCAGCCGCCCGCGACGCCATGATGTACGCCTCCGCTCTCGCCGGCATGGGCTTCGGCAACACCCAGAACGGCATCATCCATGCCATCGGCACGACCCTGCCCGTGGAATGCCACATTCCTCACGGCCTGGCCATGTCCTTCTGCGCTCCCTTCAGCGTGGGCTTCAACTACATCGCCAATCCCGAGAAGTACGCCATCGTGGCCGACATCCTGCGTGGCGATGACCGTTCCGGCTGCATGAGCGTGATGGACCGCGCCGCCGACGTGGAAGACGCCTTCCGCGATCTGCTGAACGACCTCGACATCGCCACCGGCCTCTCCAACTACGGCGTGAAGCGTGAAGACCTGCCCGCCTGTGCGGACCGCGCCTTCGCCGCCAAGCGCCTCCTGAACAACAACCCCCGCGCCGCTAGCCGCGACCAGATCCTTGCTCTGCTCGAAGCCAACTTCGAAGCCTAGTCCTCGGATTTGAGATAAGCCATTGACCGGGGGAGGAAAGGCGCACTGCGCAATTCCTCCCCCGGTTTCTTCGTTTCAATGCTCCATATAGGAGGATCACCTTCAGGCGTTGAAAAAACGAAAGAAAAGCCCTGAACAAGCATTCAGGGCTTTTCTTTTGTTTCTTCAGGGATTGGGTACGTACCAGCGGTTTACTCTATGGCCGTCAAACGCACGGGCTTGCGCGGGGGAACACGGGCATACTGGACGGCAGGGTACCCGATCATGAGCCCTCCGCAGATTTTGCGGCCTTCGGGAAGAGGGATGCCGAGGTCTACGCCGTTGCCGGCTGCGGCGATGACGAAACCGCTCCAGCAAGTCCCGATGCCGTAGCTGTGCAGGGCGAGCTCCAGATAGCTGACGGCGGCGGCACAGTCGAGAGCGTTCCACGGCATGTTGGCGTCGCCGTGCGCGAGGATGAGGGAGGGGGCCCCCCGCAGGATCGGATCCTGCCCGGCGCGGAAAGCCGATGCCACATGGCTGTATTTTCCGGTAAGCGTCGACATCCAGTCCGCCACGCGGGAGGCAAGATCGTGCAGCCTGTCGCGGCCTTCCACCAGCAGCCACGCCACCTCCTCACAGTTGGACGCCGTCGGCGCGTAGCGGGCCTCTTCCAGCGCCTTGAGGAGCACGTTGCGATCAACGGGTTCGTCTTTATACGCGCGGGTGGAGCGCCGCGTCTTAAACAGCATGTCGCGTTGCAAGTCGGAAAGCGGGGCATCCTCGACAAGCGGCAGGGAAGAGGGCGCGATATGTTCCAAGGTCAGGGCCGCCTTGGGACAGACGGCGACGCAGTGGCCGCACCGGATGCAGCGGGCCAGAGCCCCGTGCAGGACATCCACAGACCCGTTGGTGTGGCGTCCGAGGATGCGCTGCGGGCATACGCTGATGCAGCGCCCACACCGGATGCAATGATCTTGGTTGAGTTCAAGAGAAACCATATGCAGTCCTTTGGAAGCGTTTCGGAAAAGACACCGTTTCCCGGCGGCTTCCCGCCTTTTGTGTCTGAAGAGGACGTTGTTGCGCCTGTTCGCTCTGGTTTCCGGGTGTCCCCTTCGGCAAAAAGGGAGCTCGGTGGGAAGGAGAAAAGAAAGGGCGGAAACCGGAAAACAGCGGGCGGATCTCCTTGCGGGCGAAGGCGGGCCGTGCCCATACCCCGGCGTCCGCGATGGCAAGTGGATGCGGCGAGGAGAAAGGGCATGGCACGGGGGATATCCGTTCTTTTCCCAAAGAGGCCCGCTTCTCCTCCCCCGCATGTCCGGACGGGTTAGCCGTCTCCGAGCTTGCGCCGTGTCCGCCGTTCTTCGGTGAGGAACTTGCCGGTAACGGAATTCGGATCGGCCATGATGGCTTCAGGCGTTCCGGCGGCGAAGATGCGCCCGCCGTTTTCCCCTCCGCCGGGGCCGAGGTCGATGACGTAGTCCGAGGCGAGGATGACGTCCGTGTTGTGCTCGATGACCACGACCGTCGCGCCGAGCTCCACCAGATGGTGCAGCACTGTGACGAGCTTGCCGACCTCGTGCATGTGCAGTCCGGTGGTCGGCTCGTCGAGAATATACATGGTGCCGGGCAAAGAACGCTTGCCGAGCTCGCGCGATATCTTGATGCGCTGGGCCTCGCCGCCGGAGAGGGTGGTGGCGGGCTGTCCCAGACGGATGTAGTCGAGCCCCACATCTTCCAGTACGGCAAGGCGGCGTTCGAGTACAGGATAATTGGAGAAGAACTGGCGGGCCTCACGTACGGGCATGTCCAGCACTTCCGAGATGTTCAGCCCCCGATAGCGGACTTCGAGGGTTTCGTGATTGTAGCGCTTGCCCCCGCACACGTCGCAGGTGACGTACACGTCGGGCAGGAAGTGCATTTCCACGCGGATCTGACCGTCGCCGCTGCACGCCTCGCAGCGTCCGCCCTTGACGTTGAAGCTGAACCGCCCCGGCTGGTAGCCGCGCTTGCGGGCGTCCGGGGTCATGGCGAAGATGTTGCGGATCTCGTCGAAGATCTTGGTATAGGTAGCCGGGTTGGAGCGCGGCGTGCGTCCGATGGGCGTCTGATCGATGGCCACGATGCGCTCGATGGCCTCCACGCCGTCGATGCCCCGGATGCTGCCTGGCTGATCCACGCGGATGCCCTGCGCCAGCGCGAGGTGCTTGTACAGCGTGTCCACCACGAGTGAGCTTTTGCCCGAGCCGGAAACCCCGGTCACGCAGGTCAGCGTGCCGAGCGGAATGGGGCAGTCGATATCCTTGAGGTTGTTGGTCGTGACCCCGCGCAGGGTGAGCCAGCCCTTGGGTTCGCGGCGTTCGTCGGGGATGGGTACGGACAGATCCCCCCGCATGTACTTGGCGGTCAGCGTCTCCGAGTGCTTGATCAGGTTCTCGAAAGAGCCGTGGTACACCATGTCGCCGCCGTGCGCGCCGGAACCGGGCCCAAGCTCGATGATGTGGTCTGCCTCGCGGATGGTGGCTTCGTCGTGCTCGACCACCAGCACCGTGTTGCCGCGCCCCTGAAGGCTGCGGAGCGTGGCAATGAGGCGTTCGTTGTCCCGGGGATGCAGGCCGATGGAAGGCTCATCGAGCACGTAGGTTACGCCCACCAGCCCGGAACCGAGCTGCGAGGCGAGGCGGATGCGCTGCGATTCCCCGCCCGAGAGCGTGGTCATGGTGCGGCCCAACGAGATATAGTCGAGGCCCACATTGGTCATGAACGACAGCCGATGATTCAGTTCTTTGAGGAGCGGCTCGGCGACGAGGGCGTGGCGCCCGTCGAACTCCCGCCCGTTCAGCCAGCGGAGAGCGCGTTCCACGGGCAGGGAGCAGAACTGGTGGATGTTGAGATCGTCCACGCGCACGGCCAGCGATTCGGGCCGCAGGCGCGCGCCGTGGCATGTGGGGCAATCCATGCTCTGGAGGTAACGGGACAGCAGATCACGCCACATGTCGCCGTACTGCATACCTCGTTCAAGCAGGGGGATGACGCCCGGCCAGTTGTCCGTGGCCAGCTTGTACGGGCCATCGTAGGCTTTGACCGGAGCGGGTGCGTTGTCGTCGTACTCCGGCGACTCAAGGGCCACGGAACCGCCGAGGCGGTTCCTGCGCAGGCCGCTCTTGGACTTCTGTGATGGATCGTCCTCACCGTAGAACAGGGCTTGCAGGGCCTCGGGAGAATACGCGGACAGCGGCGTGGACAGGGTGAAGCCGAAGCGCTTGCCGAGGGCGGTCAACGCCTCTTCATAGCGGGCGAAGGTCTTGGGGTTGGCCCACGGCAGGATGGCCTTGGTGTTCAGGGACAGGCCGCGGTTGGGCGCGATGAGCATGGGCTCGAAGTATTCCACGGTGCCGAGCCCGGCGCAGCGCGGGCAGGCCCCCTGCGGGCTGTTGAAGGAAAAGAGCTGCGGGCTGGGTGCGGGCAGGCTGATTTTGCAGACCGGGCAGACGGATTCCGTGGCGTGCAGCGTGTCGCCGTCGGCTCCCTTGTCGGGCTCGTTCACGATGATCCGGCCCTCGCCGTAGCGCAGGGCCAGCTCCACCGAGTCGGCCAGACGCCCCCGGATGCCGTCCTTGATGACCAGACGGTCGATCACGAGATCGATGGTATGCTTTTTGTTCTTGTCCAGCGCGGGGATGTCTTCCATGCCGTACAGCTGGCCGTCCACGCGCACGCGCACGAAGCCCTCGGCCTTCAGTTTCTTGAAGCGGTCGAGGTGCGTTCCCTTTTGGAGTTCCACCAGCGGGGCCATGATGATGACTTTCGTACCTTCGGGCAGGGCGAGGATGTCGGCGATGATTTCATCGGCGGCGCGCGCCTCGATGGGGCGTCCGCATTGTGGGCAATACATCTTGCCGAGGCGGGCGAAGAAGACGCGCAGGAAGTCGTAGACTTCAGTGACGGTGCCGACCGTGGAGCGCGGGTTGCGGCCCGTGGTCTGCTGTTCCAGCGAGATGGCGGGGGAAAGTCCTTCGATCTTGTCGACGTCCGGCTTGTCCATCTGCGGGAGGAACTGGCGGGCGTAGGCGGAAAGGGATTCCACATACCGGCGCTGGCCTTCCGCATAGACGATGTCGAACGCGAGTGTGGATTTGCCCGATCCCGAAGGGCCGCAGACGACCACAAGTTCGTCGCGGGGGATGTCGAGCGAGAGGTTCTTGAGGTTGTGCTGGCGCGCGCCCTCGATATGGATGGAGGAATGACTCATGAGGTTCCTTAGAAAGTCTGTCCAGACTGGGGTGTCTTGCGGGTGAATCGCCACTTCCGCCGAGCCTGCCGGAGGCGTGGCCGTTGAACTGTCTTATCCCATATGATTGTTGTCTTTCAGTGTCGTTTTCGCATGTGGGGCGAAGTCTTCCCGGCGCTCCTCCATGCCCTGCCGGTCAGATTGTTCCGGCAAAGGAGGCCGTCAGTGCGCACAGGCCCACGACGGCAAGCAGCGCCGGGAGCATGTTCGACAGGGAAATGCGGGTGATTTCGAGCATGTTGAGGCCGATGCCGATGATAAGCGTGCCGCCGACGGCTGTGAGTTCCGTCATGGTTGCGGGGTCAAGCCAGCTTTGGAGGCTGCCCGCGAGCAGTGTGAGCGCTCCCTGATAGATAAGCACGGGGATGGCCGAGAACAAGACCCCGAGCCCGTAGGCCGAGGCCATCGCCAGCGCCGCGAAGCTGTCGATGATGGTCTTGGAAAGGACCACGGCCCGATCGCCCCTGAGCCCCTCGTCGAATGAGCCGATGATGGCCATCGCGCCGATGCAGAACAGGACCGAAGCGTTGACCATGCCTTCGGTAAACAGCGGGTTGGACGACTTGAGCCGCCCTTTCAGCCAGTCCCCCACGCGGATGAGCCGGGCTTCGAGCCCGATCATTTCGCCGGCGACCGAGCCGATGACGATACTGAAAATGACGATGAGGGGATTTTGCGTGAGCAGGGCCATTTTGAACCCGATGACCAGCACGCAGAGGCCGAGCCCCTGAAAGACGATGGCACGGACACGTTCCGGCAGGCGGGCTCCGAAGGCAAGCCCCACAAGGCTGCCGATGGTGATGCCCAAAGCGTTGATGATGGCCCCGAGAGGGATCATGCCCGTGTCTCCTCGTTGCCGTACCGTTTCAGCCATTCCCCGATTTCCTTCCTCGCCAGCGCGAGGAATTCGGGGAATACGACCCGCACATCATCCGAGAGGCCGATATTCCACGTTACATAGTCTTTGGGCTCCACGCCGAGCACGAGGAGTTCGGATTTGGTTCCGAACAGCTTTTCGGCCATGCGCAAAGAGTCGATGAGGTCGATGTCGTGGATGGAGAGGCGTTGTTTGTCATCCTTGATCAGCGCGTCCTCGGTGAGCCGGTAGAGGGTCCCCGGCTTGCCGCCGCAGTGCACCACGTCGAGCACCAACAGATGGGAGTAGCCCTTGAAGCTGTAGAAGATGTCCTGCGTGAACGTCCCCCCTTCGCGTATGGTCACCTGTTCCGGCCAGTCTTCCTTCATCAGTTCCTGTGAGGCGAATACGCCCACCCCGTCATCCGTGAGCAGCATGTTTCCTATTCCGAGCACCAGCAGTTTGTTCATGAGGGGGATCCTTGATCGGGGATGGAAGGGCGAGGACTTGGGGAAGGGAGGGAGAGCTTTTCTGAAGAACCCCCATAAAGGGGGCAAGCGGCTTCTCCCTGCCTTCCCCAAACCCCATCCCTCCCTCTCCCAAGACGTTCGTGTTTATTGAATCCCTGTTCCGGAAGTGTACGGCTCATCGGGATCGGGGCATTGCCGGGAGTGAAGGCGCGGTTCGGAGGGAAGCGCATCCCCTCCATTTTCTCAGCAAAGGCGACTTTCTTCAAGTCTTTTCAGGAAAGAATCTCAACATGAAAAAGCCCCGTCCCTTGGGGACGAGGCTCATTGGGGGACAGCTTCAGTGCGGCCCTTTGTGCCGGACAGCGCCGGAACCTGCCGCCGCATAAAAAAGTCTTGGGAGAAGGGGAGGGGCTTGGGGGAAGGGAGGGAGAAGCCGCTTGCCCCCTTTATGGGGGGTCTCCAGAAAGGTTCCTCCCCTCCCCCCAAAGAGAATCCACCGCCTACAGCTTCTTCACATCGGCATACCACGCGCTGGCCTGCTCAAGGAGCTTGGTGGCGCGGCTGGCGAGGGCGTGCGGATCCTTGATGTAGCCGTCGAGCAGCAGGGTGGAGTCGAAAAGGCTCTGGATCATTTCGGCAAGCTGCGGATCGTCTGGATCGGCCTTGGAAAGCTTCAGCATCGTGCGGAGCAGCGGATGATCGCGGTTGATTTCGAAAATCTTCTGCGGGATGGAGTCGTCCTTCTGCATGACGCGCATCAGGCGTTCCATCGAAGAGGTCACGCCGTCGTCCGGGGAAACGAGGCAGGCCGGACTGTCCGCGAGCCGGTGGGACACGCGGGCGTCCTTGATCTGGTCGCCGAGCACCTTGCGGATGGTCTCAAGGAGCTTGTCGAACTCGTTCATGTCCTCGTTGGACAGCGGCGCGGCCTTGGGCTGTTCGTCGGTGTCCGCGAAGGCGTCGAGCACGGCGCTGTCGGCGTGTTCCACGGCCTTGAAGGTGTAGTCCTTGTATTTCGCCAGCGTCTCCAGCGCGAACTCGTCGACGGGCTCATAGAGGTAGAGCACTTCGAGGCCCTTGCGGCGGAACACTTCGCTGTGCGGGTTGACCTTGGCGGCTTCGCGGCTCGGCGCGGCGACGTACCAGATTTCCTTCTGGCTTTCGCGGGCGCGGGAAATGTAGTCGTCCAGCGAGGTCAGGCCGTCGGCGTCTTCCATCGCGGAGGAGTTGAAGCGCAGCAGCGGGGTGATGCGGTCACGGTTGACGAAATCGCTGTAGCCGAGCTTGAAGACCTTGCCGTGCAGCTTCCAGAAGCTGTTGTACTTTTCCGCGTCGTCCTTCGCCATCTTTTCGAGGTGGGACAGGATCTGCTTGCTGATGGTCTGCGAGATCTTGCGCAGGACGATGTTTTCCTGGAGCGTTTCGCGGGAAATGTTCAGGGGCAGGTCCTCGGTGTCCACCACGCCCTTGAGGAAGGCGAGGTAGTCGGGGATGAGCTCCTTGTTTTCACGCTGGATGAGCACGCGGCGGGCGTAGAGATCCAGCCCCCAGTGCTCGCGGTACGCGCCGAAGTAGTCCTTGGTGATGTCGGGAATGAACAGCAGGGCGTTGAACTGCACCGGAGCGTCCACGGACAGGTGCAGCACGTCGAGCGGATCTTTCTGGTCGTAGGTCAGGAACTTGTAAAATTCGTCGTACTGTTCCTTCTTGATGGAGAACTTGGGCTCGCGCCACAGGGCGGGCGTCGTGTTCACGCGTTCGCCGTCCACGAGGATGGGGAAGGGGATGAAGCTCGAATGCGTGCGGATGATCCCTTCGATGCGGTATTTTTCCAGAAACTCCTTGTCGCCTTCCTTGATGAAGGCCCGGATGGTGGTGCCGCGCTTGATGTCGGCCTGATCCGGGGCTTCCTCCACGGTAAACGTGCCGGTCCCGTCGGAAATCCAGCGGTAGGCGGGGCCGTCGCCGGTGGCGGAGAGCGAGGTCACTTCAACCTTGTCCGCGACCATGAACACGGAATAGAAGCCGATGCCGAAGCGTCCGATGATGTTGGAAGCGTCGCTGGTCGTGCCGTCTTCGGCGGTCTGGGTGTGTTCCTTGAGGAAGGCTTCCGAACCGGAGTGGGCGATGGTCCCGAGGTTTTCGATCATCTCGTCGCGGGTCATGCCGATGCCTGTATCGGTGATGGTCAGGCAATTCTGCACTTTGTCCGAAGAGATCCGGATTTCGAGCGGCAACTCGGCATCCCGGATGGCCTCGTGCTGCGTCTGGCTCTGGAGGAAGCGCAGCTTGTCCAGCGCGTCCGAGGCGTTGGAAATGAGCTCACGCAAAAAAATCTCCCGGTTGGAATACAGGGAGTGGGTGAGGATATTCAGAACCTTACGGGTTTCGGCACGGAATTCATGATTGGTGGTCTGTTCAGACATGGGAATCCTCCTGCAAAATCTTGGCCGGGATGCGCCCGGCGATCCAGCCCCAAAAATAAGTTTGCCTGTTGAATCGTCAAGGGGAGGGCAGCTCATGATAAGGTTTGAAAGAGTGGAGAGAATTGGGGAGGGAAGGGAAAGCTTTTCTTCAGAAAAGTTTTCCCTCCCCTCCCCAAACCCCACCTCTCCCTTTCCAAAGACTTTTGACTTTATCGAATCCCTGTTCGCAGGTTTTTGGGGATAGATTGTTGTTGGAGTAGCACCATTGCAAAGTTGAAGCGCGTTAGAGGGCGATGGATTCCAGATCGTCCGGGACGAAGAGGTTGCCGGAAAAATACTGGCGGCCTTCGGCCGTGTACAGCGTTTTGCGCTCGGGGAGGCGGGTGTCTTCGGTATGCCAGAGCACGAGATTCTCCACGCCGAGTTCCGTTGCCGTTTCGCAGGCTTCACGGACCGTGCTGTGGTGCTTTTCGTAGGGCTTGAAGCGGTCGCGGTCAGCATAGAGGCAGAAAGCTTCACTGAGGAGCCAGCCGCTGCCAGCCGCGTATTTCCGGCCTCGGGGCGTACAGGGTTCGTCGCCGAGGCAGGAGAGCTTTTTGCCGCTGTGGAGGCCCAACATGAAGCCAAACTGCTTCGCCTTGGTGGAACCGATGTCGAAGAAGGTTGCCCGGTAGCTTCCGAACGGGCGTTCCTCGCCGTCCCCGACAGGGACGATAAGGATGCGGTCGCCAATGTACTGCGTCATACTGGCGGGTAAGGTCATGTCCGCGACGGAGTGGACGACTCCGGCGAGTTCATCATGGCAATACAGCGTAAACGTCCCCTCGTAGCTTCCTCCCCGGATGTTCTGGGCAACGGAGCGGATCATCCAAATCATCCCGAAAAGATGATCGGTGTGGCAATGGGTCAGGAACGCGTGATGGATGTCGGAAGGCCGGATGCCCGCCCGTTCAAGCTGGGTGAAGATGGCGTTGCCGCCGCCGGCATCCACAAGCAAGGGCTCCTTGCCGTCAAGAAGGATGAAACACGTGTTGTAACAGCGCGTGGCCCCGGCGTTGCCGGTCCCGAGGACAATGAGTTTTTCCATGATATCCGCCGGAAGCGTTGTGATGGACAGTATGAAAAGAACCGTATGCGTCGCTCGCCGTCTGGCCAGCCACGGAATTCATTGCAAAGAAAGAAATACCCGCAAAGATGATAGAGAGAACCGCGCCGTTCCGCAAGAATGGGAAAACGGCCTTTTCCCGATCCCGAACAAGCCCCACCTCAAACGGCACAAAAAAAGCCGGACGACTCCGGCAGAACGTGTTCCTATCAGCAGAATGAAACGATAATACGCATAAAATACAGCCGATCAAAACGCTTTGAACCTTCTTCTTATCCCTTTCCTTCCATACGGCAGGAACTCCTTCCGCGCGGCCTCCCCACCAGTCGAAAGTCTTTGGAGGGAGAGAGGAGGGGGCTTGGGGGAGGGGAGAGGGAACCTTTCTCCAGAAAG
>OAZX01000242.1_pt1 | contig 33251 bp, 30 predicted proteins | sample 1495341 | NCBI WGS metagenome assembly OAZX01 (sample SAMEA2580119, study PRJEB22360) | human gut metagenome | biome: human gut; feature: human-associated habitat; material: faeces | place: Denmark | collected 2008/2010 | reverse complement strand
CAGTCCTGCCCAATTTTTTGATAGAAATGACATAAAAACCTCCGAAAATAAATATACCTTATTATAACCTTATTTATCAGAAAAATAAAATCGAAAATAGAAAGTAGGAATAAGGTAGTAAATTAAAGGAATTTTGCGGTCAGAGAGCTTTTTGTAATATAATAGATAGATCAATTCATCATAAAAAAATGACCAATTTTTGACCTAAATTTATGGGTTAAATTTTTTGGGGCAAATAATATGGATTATACGGACAAAATCTATTGATTTTAAATAATAAATACCTATAAAAAACTAAATAATACATAATAAGAGTTTGTGATATAATTGATATATATTTTTGTTACTAAATACTATGAGGTACTAACAATGAAATTAATCTCTTGGAATGTCAATGGCTTGCGTGCAGCTATGACAAAAGGATTTATGGATGCATTCGATGCATTAGATGCAGATATGTTCTGCTTACAAGAAACAAAATTACAACCAGAGCAAATTGAAATGGTCTTGCCGAATCATGAACAATATTGGAATAGTGCAGTGAAAAAAGGCTATAGCGGTACGGCTATTTTCACAAAAGAAAAGCCAATTTCCGTAGTGAATGGCATTGGTATTGAAGAACATGACCAAGAAGGCCGTGTGATTACTGCAGAGTACGAAAAATTTTATTTGGTGACTTGCTATACACCGAATAGCCAACGTGAATTGGCTCGCTTGGAGTACCGTATGGAATGGGAAGTGGCATTCCGTGAGTATTTACTAGCATTAGATGCGAAAAAGCCAGTCATCCTTTGTGGTGACCTTAACGTAGCGCACCAAGAAATCGACTTGAAAAACCCGAAAACTAACCGTAAGAATGCTGGTTTCAGTGATGAAGAACGTGAAAAAATGACAGAACTACTAGCGGCTGGATTTACAGATACATTCCGCTATTTATACCCTGATGCTGTAGATGCGTACAGCTGGTGGTCCTACATGGGGAAAGCTCGTGAACGGAACGTAGGATGGAGAATTGACTACTTCCTTGTATCGAATAGCATTGCTGATAAGATCCAAGAGGCGAAAATCCATGCAGATATCTTTGGATCTGACCATTGTCCAGTAGAACTAGTGATCGATTTATAATTCCGATAATGAGTGAGTATTATGTCAGTATTACGTTTTAAACATATCTCTTTGGCGATTCATGGTCGTCCGATTTTGCAAGATATTTCTTTTGAGGTTCAACAAGGAGAAAGCATCACCATCATAGGTCCATCGGGGAGTGGTAAAAGTACAATTCTGAAATTGGCTAGCTCCTTGGTATCTCCTACGGGGGGAACTATTTATTTTCAAGGACAACCGGTGGATCAATATGCTCCTACAGAATATCGCCAACGAGTAGCCTATTGTTTCCAACAACCCTATTTGTTTGGGCAAACGGTGCGAGGGAATCTAGCCTTTCCTTTTACTATGAGAGGTCGTTCTGTTGACGAAACAAGAATCAAAGACCTATTCGAGTTGTTTCATATGGATCTACAGTTGTTAGAGAAGTCGAATACAGAGTTATCCGGTGGTGAAATGCAACGAATTTGCTTGATTCGTAGTTTGCTGTTTGCTCCTGACGTGTTGCTATTAGATGAGGTGACATCTGCCTTGGATACAGAAAATACGGAGTGGGTAGAACAAGGTCTTATGCAGTTGCATAAAGAAGGCTTAACCTTGTTACAGGTGACCCATAATCTAGACCAAAGTGTTCGTATGGGGCAACGTCGTATCACTGTGAAAGATGGACATATTGCAGATTGTGAGGTGCTACATGGGGAGCTTTAATGCCTTATCGAATGAATCCTTGTTGATGGCAACAGGACTCATCGTCATGGCTGTCATCGTGTCCTATCAACAGCGGTTGCGATTGGAACTAGAAATATTGCACAGCGCTTTGCGAGCGGTCGTACAACTTGTGGTAGTAGGCTATCTATTGCATTTCATTTTTGGTGCGGACAATCCTTTGTTTACTAGCGGCGTATTATTGGTGATGCTGATCAGTGCTGCGATCAATGGAGGTAAACGGGGACCTGGCATCAAACGTGCCTCATGGATTGCAGGTGTCAGCATCGGCATTGGTGCTGTCTTTACGTTAGCAGTATTATTGAGTGCTAACGTCTTATCCTTTACGCCGTATCAAATGATTCCTGTAGCAGGTATGGTTATATCAGGGGCGATGGCGGCAGTAGGATTGTGTTTCGGCCAAATTACAACGAACTTTAAGAGTCGCCAACATGAGATTCAGATTAAGCTAGCCTTGGGTGCTACGCCTATGCAGGCCTGTAAAGCTATTTTGCGAGGAGCCCTTATAGTTAGCTTACAACCGACCATCGATATTGCGAAAACATTGGGTATTGTGTCCTTGCCGGGGATGATGACAGGCTTAATCTTGGCAGGCATGAGCCCTATAGAGGCCATCAAATACCAGATTATCGTTATTTTTATGACCTTTTCAACTGTATCCATTGCCATTGCTATAGCAGGATACTTGAGTTGTCGACAATTTTTCAATGCAAAAGAACAGCTGATTCTATCTGACTCATGATAGAATCAGCTTCTTTTTTACAATAGTGTTTTTAAAGTTTTAACTTACCTATAAAATAAGTAGGATTTTTTGAAAATTTATAGTCATAAGGAATGAGTTGTGTTACTATTAGGATATACACATTCTATTTATATGTAAAACGAGGTGGTATTATGGCAAATTACAACCCTTATGAAAATATGCTGCAAACATTAGACTTAGCAGCGGACACATTGGGCATTCCACGCAATGACTATGAAGTGTTGCGTCACCCTGAACGTGAAATGAACGTGGCTATTCCAGTACAAATGGATGATGGACATGTGGAAGTATTTACTGGCTACCGCTGCCAACATAGCTCCGTTCTTGGCGCATCTAAAGGTGGTCTTCGCTTTCATCCAGATGCAGATGAAAATGAAGTGCGCGCTTTAGGTGCGTGGATGACCATCAAAAATGCCATTGCTCATTTACCATATGGTGGTGGCAAAGGCGGCATCAAGGTAGATCCGAAAAAACTAAGTGAAAGAGAGTTGGAACGTTTAACACGTGGTTTCGTTCGTAAAATTGCTCCTATCATTGGAGTAGAACGAGATGTGCCAGCTCCTGATGTGAACACAAATCCGCAAATCATGTCTTGGATTGTCGATGAGTACAGTGCGTTAACTGGTCAATGGACACCAGGGATCGTAACAGGTAAACCATTAGCCATCGGTGGTTCTTTAGGTCGTAATGAAGCAACAGGTCGTGGCTGTATGTTTACATTACTTTCCTACTTGGAAAAACAAGGTAAATCTATTAAAGATTTGACGATTGCTGTACAAGGTTTTGGTAATGTAGGATCTGTTGGTGCTTTGTTGATGCATCGTGAAGGTGCTAAAATCGTTGCCATCGGTGATGTACATGGATCTCTGTACAATGCAAACGGCATCGATGTAGAAAAAGCTTACGAATATGCAAACTCTCATGGCCGTTCTTTAGAAGGCTACGAAGAGCCAGGTATGACAAGAATCCCTAATCCAGATTTATTGTTATTGGATGTAGACGTGCTATACTTAGCGGCCTTAGAAAACCAAGTGAACGAAGCCAATATGAAAGAAGTAAAAGCAAAATTAATCTTGGAAGGTGCTAACGGACCATTAACCAAAGATGCAGACTTATACTTCTTTGAAAAAGGTATTCCTGTATTGCCAGACGTATTAGCAAATGGCGGAGGCGTGGTGGTATCCTATTATGAATGGGTACAAAATAAAGCTGGCTTCTACTGGTCTGAAGAAGAAGTAAACGAAAAATTAGCAAAGAACATGAAAAAAAGCTTTGAAGAAGTATGGGCTATGCAGGAAGAGTTTAAAGTATACCCAAGATTGGCTGCGTACATGGTGGCATTGCGTCGTTTAGTAGAAGCATTAAAAATTAAAGGGTATAACGGCTAATGTATTTCCTGTCTATGTATCTTAAATGATGCCATACTTACTAGAGAGCTAGATGCTATGATAATCACTAGATAGTCAGATGGAAACATAGATTGTAACGGCATGTGAGAAAAGGAACTATACAAGATCGAATGATTTTTGCATAGTTCCTTTTTTTGTGCTTTGTATAGGTTTTACTAAAGAAGAAAGGTCCACCGTCTATTTTACAATAGACGGGGACCTATTTAGGTATATATCAGAGTTTTACTTAATATGTTTACTACCACGTTCTGTCATCGGTGTGCCATTTTGGCAAAGTGGGCATGCATCAGCTTCAAATGTTGGTACTGTTAAGTTCAACAAGGCTTGTACTTTTTCTTTTGGCACACCAAAGTCTGCTTTACCACCGCTGCGGTTTACAAGAAGGCCTACGCCAACGATTTCACCGCCAGCTTCGTTTACAACATCTACTACTTCACGAACGGATCCGCCTGTGGTTACAATGTCTTCTACGATAAGAACACGTTGTCCTTTTTCAATGCGGAAACCACGACGTAATGTCATTTTACCTTTTTCTCGTTCTGTAAAGATAGCACGAGTGCCCAAGGCTTTACCTACTTCGTGAGCCAATAAGATGCCACCAGTCATCGGTCCGATCACAAGCTCTACATTTTGATCTTCAAAACGACGAGCTAACTCTTGGCATAATTGTTCTGTATATTTTGGATGGGATAAGACGTTAAATTTTTCTACATACATAGGGCTGTGAAGGCCAGATGTTAGCAAGAAATGTCCTTCTAAAATAGCTTGTGTGTCGATCAATAATTGTTTTACATTCTCTTCTGTCATCATTTTTAAACTGTCTCCATTTCCTCAACAATTAAACGAACTGCTTCTTGTGGATTTTCTGCTTGTGTAATTGGTCGTCCTACCACAATGCGAGAGGCCCCATCTTGTAAAGCGCTACTAGGGGTAGCAATACGTTTTTGGTCGTTAGTAGCGGCAAACGATGGACGGATACCTGGTGTGACGATTAAGAAATCTTCTCCGCAGGCTTCACGAATTAGTTTCGCTTCTAATGGGGAAGCCACAACACCATCTACACCAGCCTCTTTAGCTAGTTTAGCTAGTTTTACTACATGGTCTGAAATTGGTAAAGACCCACCAATAGCGGACCAGTTTTCATCATCAAAGCTGGTTAGCGCTGTAATCGCCAATAGTTTAGGACGCTCAATGCCTAGTTCAGCAGCTTGTTCTTTGGCAGCGTTCATAGCCGCTTCCATCATCACTTTGCCACCTTGACTGTGGATGGTGATTAACTTGGCCCCCAAACGAGTTAATGATTTAATACCATGGGCTACCGTATTTGGAATATCATGTAACTTCAAGTCAAGAAATACGGATTTATTGTGGTCCCGTAAAAATGCTACAGTTTGTTCACCTGCTGCATAAAATAATTCCATACCAACTTTATAATAGCTGACGGAATCGCCTAAGGATGTTACGATGGATTTCATCTCCTCTAGTGAGGACACATCTAAGGCTACAATTAAACGATCATCTGCCATAGGAACCTCCTTGTTTCACAAATCGTACTATTATTTCATAGTTTATAGTGAAAGTCAAGAACTTTATATATTCGTTGAAATTTGAATGACTATAATTTATAATGAAACTACAATTGGATACGTATTTGATAGGAGATGAAAATATGAAATTAGTTGTGACAGTGGTAGGGCAAGACAGAGTAGGTATTATTGCGGGAGTGACTCGTGTGTTAGCGGACAATGAAGTAAATGTAGTATCCATTAACCAAACTATTTTGGATGGTATCTTTAATATGATCATGATGTGTGAGGTCAGTGACTCCGCTGATTTAAGTGGTATCCAAAAAGCGTTAGCCGCAGAAGGAGAACGATTAGGGGTTCAAATTTTAGCGCAAAATGCAGCCATCTTTTTAAGCATGCATCGAGTGGGATAAGCGAGGGTACCTATGTTAAGTATTGAAAATATTTTAGAAACGAATCGGATGATTCAAGATAATAAGTTAGATGTGCGGACCATCACGATGGGGATTAGCCTATTAGGATGTATCTCGGAAGATGGGGAGCGTATGTGCACTCGTATTTACGACCATATTACGAAGGAAGCAGAATATTTAGTGAAAACAGGGGAAGATTTAGAGCGTGAACTAGGAGTACCTATTATTAATAAACGTATTTCTGTGACACCAATTTCTTTAATTGGTGGTGCCTCCAACTTACCCAACTATGTGTCCATCGCTCGTGCCTTAGATCAAGCAGCAAAAGCAGTAGGTGTAAATTTTATCGGCGGTTTTTCTGCTTTGGTGTCGAAAGGGTATACAGAGGGAGATCGCAAGCTCATAGCTTCCATTCCTGAAGCGTTAGCGACAACAGATATCGTGTGTAGCTCCGTAGGTATTGGTTCTACAAAGGCAGGCATCAATATGGATGCAGTGGCTGACATGGGACACATTGTGAAAGAAACAGCCCGTCTCACAGCCGATAGAGATGCTTTGGGTTGTGCGAAGCTAGTGATTTTCTGCAATCCTGTAGAAGATAATCCGTTCATGGCAGGTGCTTTCCATGGTGTCACAGAAGGTCAGACAACCATTAGTGTTGGTGTTAGTGGTCCTGGAGTGGTGAAACATGCTCTGGAATCTGTAAAAGGTGAACCATTTGATTTGGTGGCAGAAACGATTAAACGGACAGCTTTCAAAATTACTCGTGTGGGACAATTAGTAGCACAAGAGGCATCACGTAGATTGAATAAACAATTTGGTATTATTGATATTTCTTTAGCACCCACACCTGCCGTAGGGGACTCTGTAGCACATGTGCTAGAAGAAATGGGGTTAGAAGCGTGCGGTACCCATGGTACTACGGCAGCTTTGGCCTTGTTGAACGATGCTGTGAAAAAAGGTGGCCTTATGGCATCTTCTCACGTAGGTGGATTAAGTGGTGCTTTCATTCCTGTCAGTGAAGATAAGGGCATGATTGATGCGGTTACATTAGGCAGTTTGTCCTTAGATAAATTAGAAGCTATGACTTGTGTTTGCTCTGTGGGACTAGATATGATTGCTGTCCCTGGGGATACGTCGGCAGCCACTATCTCAGCTATCATTGCAGACGAGGCAGCTATCGGTATGATTAATAATAAAACTACCGCGGTACGACTCATTCCTGTACCAAATAAGACCGTAGGAGATATTGTAGAGTTTGGTGGACTCTTGGGATATGCACCGATTATAAAAGTGCATCCATTTAGTTCGGAAGAGTTCATTCGCCGTGGTGGTCGTATTCCGGCGCCGGTACGTAGTTTGACTAACTAATACCTGTATACTAAGTATGAAAGTGAGGTTATCTCATGAAACAAATTGTTGTGATGGAACCATTAGGAGTATCCGAAACATTGTTACAATCCCTAGCGGAGCCTTTCAAGGCAGAAGGCTATGAACTAGTCGTATACGGCACAAAGGAAACCAATCAAATAAAATTATTGGACCGTGTTCGTCAGGCGTCTATCATTATCTTGGCGAATCAACCTTTGTCAGGTGAGATCATTCGCCAATGTCCAAAGTTGGAGTTTATTTCAGTGGCTTTCACAGGAGTAGACCATATTGATTTGGAGGCATGTCATGAAAAAGGTATCATTGTGAGCAATGCGGCAGGCTATTCCACACAAGCCGTTACAGAATTGGTGTTTGGATTAGCCATTTCCGTACTTCGTAATGTATTGCCTTGCGATGGTCGCACACGGACAGGCGGTACCAAAGATGGACTACCTGGATTTGAATTGTATGGAAAAACCTTTGGTATCGTGGGAACAGGCGCAATCGGTAGTGCGGTGGCACGCATTGCAAAAGCCTTTGGCTGCAAGGTCATCGCCTATAACCGTTCAGAAAAACCGGAACTAGTGGCAGAAGGGATTACTTTTACAGACCTAGACACAGTGGTACAAGAAGCAGATATTCTATCCTTACATGTACCATTAACAGAAGAGACACGCCATGTAATCGATGCGAAACGCATTGATATGATGAAAGATACAGCCGTGTTAATCAATACGGCGCGTGGACCTGTGGTGGATAACGAAGCTTTGGCGAAAGCCTTGCATGCCGGTAAATTACGTGGCGCAGGCATCGATGTATTTGAAGTAGAACCGCCAATCCCAACAGACCATCCATTATGCGATGCACCTCGTACAGTATTAACACCACACATTGCCTTTGCGAGCCAAGAAGCATTTGTTACACGGGCTCATATCGTGATGGATAATATTGTGGCATTCCTAAAAGGGGAGCCTGTGAATCGGGTGTGCTGAGATATTCATAGAAATCACATATAACCATAGCACTATATATACACATCTCCTATAGTGATTGCAATTTCCTTTCAATCGTCCTATAATACTTTGTATTACGTTTTAACATACAATGGTACGCCCTAAATGGACTCATAGAAAGGATGATTGGATGAGACCTGTACATACATTACCAAGCTATAGCTTTGGAGGACACGAAATTTTTGACACCATAGGAGAGTATACGAAACAGTTAGGCAAGAAAACTGTTATTATCGGTGGAGATACATCGTTATCTGTGGCATTACCTTTCTTGCAACCAGCCCTAGAAACAGCTGGAGTTGAAGTACTAGAGGTGGTACATTTTGGCGGTGAATGCGCCTATGCAGTAACGAATGAATTAGCGAAAAAGGAATCTTTGCAGGCAGCGGATTTCCTTATCGGTGTGGGCGGCGGTAAGGCCCTAGATACCACAAAATTAACAAGTATTGCATTAGGGGATATTCCTGTCATCACAGTGCCTACCATTGCCGCTACTTGTGCGGCTACATCGGAGGCGATTGCCATTTATACTTTGGACCATACCTTTGATAGCGTAGCCTTCCTAAAACGTCCTGCAGTGCATACATTTATTGATGCAGACATTTTGGTGAAAGCCCCAAGTCAATATTTCTGGGCAGGTATGGGTGATACCATAGCGAAGCATTATGAAACGCATATGGCTACACGTGGTCGCGATTTGTCTTACAATGTACAAGTAGGCTTATCCTTGTCTAAGATGTGTGCGGAACCAATTTTTGCTCATGGTCGTGAAGCCCTTACGGCTAATGAGCAAGGGGAACGTAATCGTCTTTTTGATGAATTGGTGATGGCCGTTGTACTGACCACAGGTATTGTATCTGGTTGCATGCCAGGAGATTTCAATAGTACCATTGCTCATGCTGTGTGCTATGGCTGCGCCGAAGATCCTCATACGGAAGAACACCACCTTCATGGTGAAATGGTAGCTTATGGTTTATTGGTGTTATTTGCAGCAGACAAGCAAGATGACGAGTTAAGTCGCTGGTTGCCAGTGTATCGTCAAATTGGGTGGCCTACGAAACTTTCAGACATGGGATTAACCACAGAGCATATCCCGATGATTGTGAAAAAAGCAGCCTCCGTCCGTGATGTGGTCATCAGCCCTTATGTAGTGACAGAAGAATTGCTTACAGAAGCCATTTTGAAAGTAGAAGCGCATAACTAATCATCAACAGGTATCTCTAGTAGAAAGAGGTACCTGTTTGTGCTATGATGAGGGTATGTTTACACTATACATTAGAATGGCGTATGTTAGGAACTTGAGTCAGATTTTGGTGCCTATGAAATACTGGTGGTAGATATACAGGTGATGCCTGTTAGTAGAAAGGTTTAAATTCCATGGGATTGATATCTAATGTAGGTAAATTGAAAAGCAGTCTAACAAGCAAATCTAATGAAATTATAATTCAAAGTAGACAGTTTGTACACATTTAGGATACTCAGTGCAAAAAAACGAGAAGAAAGGAGCAGTAAATGACGATGGAACGCATAACATGGAATGAAATAGATTTTGTAAAGGTAGGAAATGCTACAGATGCTGTAGGTAAAACGGGTTTGACCGTATTGCGCTTTCCTCAGGGTGCCCAAGGGGGACTGCATATCAGTGGTGGAGGTCCTGCGGCTCGTGAAAGTGGAGTCCTCGATCCGACGACAGCGCCAACTCCAGTGAATGCCTTGGTCCTAGGCGGAGGATCCGCCTTTGGGCTATGTGCCAGCGATGGGGTGATGCAATCCTTAGAAGCACGCAATATAGGATTTCCTACCGCTTATGGGGTGGTTCCGATTGTTTGCCAAAGTGATATTTACGATTTATCCTATGGCAATCCCAAAGCACGCCCTACGATAGAAATGGCCCGTGATGCTTGTGAAAGGACTTTCGTAAGCACAGAACCTATGTCTGGCAATGTGGGGGCTGGGACAGGGGCAACAGTAGGCAAGGTGTGCGGCATGGAACGGGCTATGAAGGGCGGTATCGGTTATGCGGCAGCGAAACTAGGGGATCTCGTAGTAGGCGCCGTCGTGGTAGTGAATGCCTGTGGCAATGTGTACGATCGACAGGGTCGTGCCCTAGGGGGCGTTATGGATGAAGGGCGTCAGCACATATTGGATGCTTGTCAGCTGATGTTTGACCAATATGAAGGAATTAGTGAAAGTAAACCTATGTTAGGTAAATCTGTGGAATCTAGGGTGAGGAACGAAATTTTACAGGATGATAACTCCCGATGTGAAGCGGTCCTAGGTATGGAGAAAGGAAATACTACCATCGGCGCTATCGTGACGAATGCTGCCTTTAAAAAAGGAGAACTAGCCAAGATTGCCATGATGGCTACTAATGGCTATGCACGGTCCATTCGACCTGTAGGAACCCTGTCTGATGGAGATACAATTTACGCCTTTTCTGTGACTGCAGAGTCTGAAAATCTGTGCGGGATAAGTAAGGCTATAGTAGCTGATGTGAATGTGGTAGGCACTTTGGCTGCGGAGTTAATGTGCGAAGCCATCGAAGATGCTATGCAATCTAGCAAGATAGATAATTCCGAGTTTTTAGCAAATATAATTGATTTACACGAAGTGAAAATTTAAGATATATAAAAAATACTTGCATTTTATATGAAAGTACTATATAATAACTCTTGTATTATTCCTCGATAGCTCAGCAGGTAGAGCAATCGGCTGTTAACCGATCGGTCGTAGGTTCGAGTCCTACTCGAGGAGCCATACAAGGCCCGTTGGTCAAGCGGTTAAGACACCGCCCTTTCACGGCGGTATCGGGGGTTCGATTCCCCCACGGGTCACCATATGGACGATTAGCTCAGCTGGGAGAGCGCCTGCCTTACAAGCAGGATGTCGGCAGTTCGATCCTGTCATCGTCCACCATAGCTAAGAACCATCCTTTGGATGGTTCTTTTTCTTTTATGTAGACTTTGTGTCGTCACTTGTTTTGCTATGTAGACTGCGGCGTTCGTGTCTTACTGTGATAAAGGAAAGACCGCAACATACTCCTTCTCAAACTGATCCTACGGTAGGTTTGTTCAGGAGCATGTTGCGGTCTTTTGCGTTTGCGCGATTTAGATAGTAAGGAACGCCGCAAGGCTACTACTCGTAACGGCATTCCTCAGGAAATTACTTGTGCGGCGTTACTTGCATAATTTCTGATAATAATTAGTAGTATTTATTAGAATAGATGAAGATTGTTATTTTCAATTTATTAGAAGTTGACTATATTATTCATAGTGAATAAATGTGTCAAAACAAATGGACGAGTATGGTGGTGATGATGATATAAATATAGTAGTGTATAGAAGATATAAATCATTGGAAATATACAGAAGTATACCTATAGTATCAAGAGTGTTAATGTGTTGCTATACAATCTATGATGTAATTCATGTCCTACACTATCTCTATGAATAAAAGGAATAATTATATCAAAATTAGCATAAAACATGAAGAAAAGATGAAGAAATATATTGCGTAACGGACTTTATAATGATAATATTTATTATATAAAGATATGAAATCTATATCTTGGTAAGGTTTTTGTGTTAGGAGTGTATTATGAATAGCAAAACAAAAAAGCAATTGTTATCATTTGCAGCAGCTACAGGTGTCCTTTTCCAATTCGGTGGCACAGCGCATGCTGTACAAGTATTTGATTTAGGTGAGTTCGTAGTACATGCACCGGCTCGTGCAGCGGTGGCAGAAACGACTGAGGCTACAACGCCGGTTGTGGAAGGTGCGTATGCAGGCGGTCAAGTAGCAAACAGCAATTTGATGGGTGTATTAGGTCGTCAAAGCTTTATTGAAACACCAGTAAATGTAACTGGCTATACTAGTGAATTGATGGAAAATAAACAGGCTTCCAATATTTCGGATGTTGTGGCAAATGATGCGTCTGTAAAAGAACATTCTTTGTCTGGTGCTTCCAGTGCATGGACCATCCGTGGATTCCGCACCACACAACAAGACATGCAATTTAATGGATTATTTGGTATTGCTCCACGTTTTTATACAGGTACAGAAGGTTATGAAAGAGTAGAAGTAGCTAAAGGTCCAACAGCATTATTAAGTGGTGTGGCGCCTAATGGCGGTAATATTGGTGGATCTATTAATTTTGTACCAAAACGTGCAAAAGATACTCCAATTAATCGAGTGAAGTTATCCTATGGTAATGGTTCCCAATTCACACAACATATAGATGTAGGGCATCGTTTTGGCGAAAATAACAAGTATGGTGTACGTGTAAATGTATTGAACAGAAATGGTGAGACTTCTGTTGATAGTGAAAAAAATAATGTTAGCTCCGTAGTGATTGGCGCTGATATGCGCGGTAAAAAACATCGTATTGGATTGGATTTAGGATATGTATATAACGAAATTGAAAACCCTCAATATCGTGTTAACTTCGGTGCAACTGCCGATAATGGTGAGAGTCGGAAACTATTTGCTGGAGCGAAGTATACCAAAGAAAACCCATACACAGTATTTGAACCAAATAAAAATGCTAAGTTTGGATCTGATAATACATGGCGTCGTGTTACAGAGAAGTACGGAGTATTAAGTGGTGAATACGACCTTTCTAAAGATTGGACTGCGTATGCTGGAGTAGGTATGCGTTATACATCTATGGACTATTATTATAATGAGTTCGTAGTTAATAATATTAAAACAGGCGCAGCTACTATAGGCTATAAATACAATAATCAAATTAATAAAGGATTATCCATCGAAGCTGGTGTACGTGGTAAAATTGTTAATCGAGGTGTGACACATAATATTGGTATTGCGGCAAGTAGAATTTCTTATGAACGTTACATGGGTAACCGTACATTTAAAAATACTTTCGCAGGTAATGTATTCACACAAACAGCAGACTCTACATGGTCACATCCAGATGGGTATCGTGGTTGGGAAAGTCCGTTGAATGATAAAAATGTTACATTAGGCTTATCGATTAGTGATAGAATTGTTACGTCTGATGAGGCTTGGCAAGTTATCTTAGGGGGACGTATTCAAAAAATTAAACAAACTAGCTATTTAACCCAAACCAACTTCCCGAAAGATGCTAATACAACTTGGAATGGTAGTAAAGTAGATTCCATATATGACAAAGCTGCATTTAGTCCATCTGTTGGATTAGTACATAAGCTTAATAAGCATGCATCTCTTTATGCAAACTATATGGAAGGTTTGCAGGCAGGCGAGATTGTATCTGATGGTAATTCAACAAATGTGTTAGCACCATATAAATCTAAACAAATCGAGTTTGGTACTAAAGTTGATTTTGGTAACTGGTCATCTTCTTTGAGTTTCTATAATATTAAGAACCCATATACAAAGGCACAGAATAAAGGTTCTTATGATGCAGAAATTCGCAACCGTGGTATTGAATGGAATATCTTTGGTGAACCAACTAAAGGTACACGTATTTTAGGTGGTATCATGTATTTAGATGCAAAAATAAAATCTGATAGTAGAACTGGAGCATCGAATGTAGAAGGTAATCGTTATGCAGGGGCTCCTAAATGGAATGCTGTATTAGGTATTGAACAAGATATCAAAGGTGTGAAAGGTCTTACAGTAACTAGCCGTGTTAAGTATGTTGGTGAAGCCTATGCTAATGAGGCGAATACATTACGTACACCAGGATTTGTAACATGGGATCTTGGCGCACGCTATACTTGGAACTCTGGCAATACACCAATGACATTGCGCGCAGATGTATATAATGTTTTAGATAAAACATATTGGAATGCATTAGATCGTAATGCAGTGTACTTAAGCGGTGGTCGTACATTCATGTTGTCCTTAACGGCAAATCTATAATTTAAAATACTGGTGAAAGTAGTATTTCCCAAATGATAAAGAGCTGTAATGGAATACGGTATACCTGTATTGTGTTACAGCTTCTTTTTCCTATGCTTATGTAATAAAGTAGTTTTCAATAAATACAAGAAAGGAGATACATGGTACGTAAAGATATATCTTCATCCTATACATCGGACAAGAATACATCTTTCTTTGGTAAGTTTACAGGTCAAATGATAGTGGCTTTACTTATCTTAGGATTAGGTAGTTTTGTATTCTTATCGGTAGGGGCAAGGTCCATTTCACTAGAGATGATTTGGAATAGTATTTGGAGTGGCTCTGTGAATACAGATAGCATCGTCATTAATACAATTCGTATACCTCGATTGTTGGTGGCTTTCATCTGCGGTATTCATTTTGCCGTCGCAGGAGCGCTCATGCAAGGGATTACAAATAACCCGATGGCGAGTCCTTCTATTTTAGGGGTTAATGCAGGGGCTAGTTTTGGTCTGGCTATTGCTATGATTGCCTTCCCTATGGCAAGTTTAAATATGACTATATTATTTAGCTTTTTAGGGGCTGGATTGGCAACGGCTTGTATTTTATACTTAGCCAATCGAGGTATGGCAAAGGGGTCCAAGGTGTATTTGGCCTTGGCAGGTAGTGCCATTAGCGCTATCTTCATGGCGGTTACACAAGCGCTAGTTGTCTTTTTTGATGTGGCTCAAGATATGAGCTACTGGACGGCTGGTGGTATTGGTGGTGTTCGTATGGAGCAAGTGTTATTAGTAGCTCCTTGGACTCTTATCGGTGTGCTAATTGCCTTGGCCATTTCTAAACAAATTACCTTGCTTAGCTTAGGCGATGAAGTGGTAGTTGGTTTAGGTGGAAAGTTAACCCAAATTCGCCTCTTAGCAGGTCTTACTGTATTACTGTTAAGTGGATCTGCTGTAGCCATTGCAGGACCTATCGGCTTTGTGGGACTCATTGTGCCACATATGGCTCGTTACATGGTAGGTCTCAGCTATGAAAAAGTGATTCCTTTTTCTGCTGTGTTGGGGGCTATCGTGGTCATCGTAGCAGATACGGTGGCGCGGGTGGTGTCGCCTCCATTTGAAGTACCTTTAGGGGCAGTCACAGCCATAGTTGGGGTTCCTTTCTTTCTCTATTTAGCGAATCGAAAGGAGGCTAACTAATGCATCAAGGTAGACGATTTGCCATGTGGGCCATTGGTTTGTTAGTGGCTTTGGCATTGATGTTTGTAGTCCATTTAGGAACGGGATTTTCTGAGTTCTCTTACATGGACTTAGTGCGTATTATCGCTGGCTATGGGACCGAGTGGCAAGAGCGCATTGTCTTCGACTTTCGTATGGTTCGATCCGTACTGGCTATTTGTATCGGTGCTGGTTTAGCGTTGTCTGGAGCCATTTTTCAGACTATCACCCGCAATGAACTAGCTAGCCCGAGTGTACTCGGTGTCAATGCAGGGGCCGGTGTAGCAGTGATGTTGTACGTCTATTTTGAACCAGCCAATGCGATCACTACGATTTGGAAAGCTCCATTATTTGCCATCATTGGCGGGGGATTGGCGGCACTACTTATTTTCCGTATGTCTTACCGTAAAGGACGCAGTTTGTCCCCTATGACATTGATTTTAAATGGTATTGCTCTATCTGCTGGGATTCATGCAGTGCAAATGGTGACCATGGTGACCTTGAGCCCAGATAAGTTTAATCAAATTAATACTTGGCTCATCGGTACAATTTTTGGTAACAGTTGGAACCATGTAATGGTCTTGGCGCCGATTGTAGCGATTGGAGCCATCGCGTTATATTGTTACTCCACAAAACTGAATGTGCTGAATCTGAATGAGGAAACAGCTATCGGTTTAGGGGCACGCATCACGAAAGAACGGGTGACATTCCTTTGCATCGCCGTAGCCATTGCCGCTTCCTGTATCGCTGTGGGTGGTAGTATTGGCTTTATTGGACTTGTGGCGCCACATATTGCACGACGCTTAGTGGGTGTGAACCATCACTATTATTTACCAGTTACCCTATTGTTGGGGGCCCTATTGTTACTTTCAGCAGACTGGTTAGGACAAGTCATCATTGCTCCCGATGAAATGTTAGTAGGCATCATCGTGGCATTGGTGGGTGCACCCTATTTTCTATATGTATTGGCACGGACGAGAGGATAAACTATGGCATTTGAATTACAACATGTTTCTACTGGGTATGAACATAAAATTATCAGTGAGGACGTAGACATTAGGATTCCTTTGGAAAAGGTAACAGCCTTAATTGGATCCAATGGATGCGGTAAATCCACTCTGTTGAAGACGATTTGCCGAATCATTGCACCTAAAGGAGGCTCCGTTATTTTAAACGGCGAGGATATTCACAAAAAAGATACGAAGGAATTGGCAAAACAGTTGGCTATTTTGCCACAGAACCCAATGGCACCAGGATCTTTGACGGTGCGTGACCTCATCAGTTATGGTCGGGCTCCGCATAAATCTGGTATTTTGCAACGTGAAAGCCAGCAGGACCGTGACTTAATCGATTGGGCCATTGATGTGACAGATTTGCATAATTTTGCGCACACACCGATTCAGAACTTGTCTGGTGGTCAACGCCAACGGGCTTGGATTGCCATGGCTATTGCCCAAGACACAGACATTTTATTCTTGGATGAACCCACAAGTTATTTAGATATTTCCCACCAAATGGATGTACTGGAACTTGTGGAACGATTGAACCAAGAGTATAAGAAAACGGTGATCATGGTCATTCATGAATTGAACCAGGCGGCTCGTTATGCAGATCATATTATTGCCATGAAAGCCGGCCATGTACACTTTCAAGGTACGCCACATGAGGTGCTAACAGAAGAAATGTTGAGCAAAATTTTTGGAGTGGACTCCATTATTTTGAATGACCCACGGACGAATCGTCCCTACTGTATTGCCTATACCCATGCATCGGTGGAAAAAGCGAAACAAGCAGGTGGTGTACTATGATGGGACGTCGTATTGGATCCTATCTCGGCTGGGCAGCTGCATTGGCGATTGTAGCAGGTCTTGTGTATGGCTTAGTGAGTGGAGCTTTCAGTAGCTGGGGTGCCCCTCGTTTAGGAGAAGGTTCCGTAGTGAAAGAAAAGCGGCTCGACACCGATGAGGCTATTACGAAAGAAATGAATGCTCGCTTCAAGAAAGTAAAACAATCTGCAGAAAAGCTGATTACCAATGAAGAAGGAAAAATGGTATTGCACCATAAATATGGTACTACTGTCATCCCTGATAAGCAGGACCGTATCGTGGTCATCCGTATGGAAGACCCTATGTATGCATTAGGAGCACCTATGGTAGGGGCTTACAATCGGGATAACTTTTACTTGCACAATGAACTAGATGCGCAAGGTGTACAGCATATCAGTATTAACGAGGAAACGAAGACCATCAATTTAGAGCAAATTGAGGCGTTAAAACCAGATTTGATTATTATGCGTGATTCCTTCACTCGTAGTACCTTTGATGCGTTGAGTAAAATTGCGCCCACCGCAGCTTTTGAATTGCAAAATGCGGAGCGGGCCTTGTTGACCATCGGCATGGTGCTGCACCGTGAAAAGCAAGCAGAAGCACGATTGCGTCAATACTATAATCATGTGAAAGAGGCTCGTATGGCTATAAAATCTCGCATTGGAGATAGTCCACTAGCCTACATTCGGGTCATGAAAAAAGAAATACGCTTATATCCGTATTCCTCTAGTGTAAATAGTCGATTTATTTTTGATTTGCTGAATATTACACCGGATACAGAGTCATTAGCGTTAGATGGTAAAAGTAATAATGCCGTTTCTCATGAAATGTTACCGGATATCGATGCGAAATACTTGTTAGTTAGCTCAGCTTACGGGGCAAGTAATCGGATGACTACGGATCAAGTGGGAAAAGAATTGCAGGATATACAGGCTATGGAAATTTGGCACACCATTCCAGCGGTACAAGAAGGACATGTACACGTGGTGACGAATCAGGTGTGGAGTTCCCATGGAATTATTGCGAAAGAGAGAGCCATAGACGAACTTCGAGCTTGGTTAGCTCCTTGAGATGCTATGTAGCCTGTGGCGTTTGTAGTTGAATAGAATAAAGGGAAGAGCACGGCATACCCCTCACAAACGGTATTTCATAATGTTTGTTCGGGGCACACCGTGCTCTTCTCGCGTTTAGATTATTTAGGTAGTAAAAGAATGCCACAAGCCTGCTATGCATAACTGCGTCCCTCAAGGAAAAATATTGAAAATTAAACGTATTGCTAAAAATTGTGCTATAATGAACGTGTTGCCTACCCCAATCTGCAACAGAAAGGGGGTGTTCTTGTGGATTTACTCATTAATTTTATTTGTTCTGTTGTAGCAGGTATAATTAGTAGTTATATTTGCAAATGGTTAGACAGACGGTTTAAAGGCAACTAACCTCAAAGAGTCGGCTTCTCTATAAAAAAGCAAAACCCCCACGGCGGGCACCGTGGGGGTTTGTTGTTCATATGTGGAACTCATTAATTTTGTATCATTATTATAGCATACTTGTGAATAAAATGCAAAGTAATGAAAAAGCCTAACGAATAAGGTTTGATCCACCTTAACACGTTAGGCTTTTTCAAGTTTCCATTTTCTTGAGATGAGCCTAACGCCTTCGACATGTTGGTGGCTCTTCTTTTGTTATATTTAGTATAACACAGTTGTCTATAAAACTCATAGTTTTATCGGAAGACTACGGAGAATCTTACGACGGATGGTAATGGGTCTCCGAATTTATTGGTACCAGGGGCAAATGGTATGGTTGGTACGTATACAGCGACTGCGTTTTGTTGGGCGCTGTTTGCATCGCCTGAGACTTCAACGTCTGCTACTTGTCCGCTTTCATAGACGCGAGCTGTGACGTATACGGTTCCTGTTTGTCCTGGTGTTGGGTTAGCCGGTTTTGGATCGGCTAATGGATAGGGAGCATTGACCACAGTGGTTCGAGCTTCTTGCTCTGCGGCACGGGCTGCAGCATCTGCCTCTGCTTTTGCACGGGCTGCGGATTCGGCTGCCTGGGCGGATGCATTGGAGCTAGGTGTACTATTTGTATGTTTTGGCAAGGTACTTGGCTTTTGCTTTGGTACTTCTTGCTTAGGCTGTTCTGGCCGAGGTTCTGGCTTCATAGCTTCTGGAATCTCAGGAACAGCCACGGCTTCTTGTGGCTCCGGAGGGGCGCTTTCCTCTTGTGGTGGTTGTGCTTCCGCGGGTTGCTGAGACTCTGCTTGTTCTGGCGCACTTTCAGCCATACTTACCTCGTAGAAGGTCGTCGTAGACTCATGAAAGGGTTCTGTGACCTTGTTAAAAATGGCAGAGGCCACAGGGATGAGTGCGATATGACCCGCTAAGGAGATATAGAGCGCGTATTTCCAAAATTTATCTTCCTTCACGGATTACCTCTTTTCTACGGCAATGGATAGTTTTTTCACACCTGCTTGCTTCAAAGCATCGAATGTTTCAATGACAAATCCATAGTTGACGTCTTTATCACCGTTTAGAATGACTTGTAAATCAGGATTTCGTTGCAGCTCAATTTGCACACGGCGAATCAATTGTTCCTTGTCGAGACTTTCTTTATTGAAAGCAATATTGCCATCCGCCATGACTGTGATATTTACATGTTGGTTCATATCTAATTGAGCAGAGCTCGCTTGTGGTAAGCCCACTTTGAAAGTATTTTGTTGTACCATAGTCATGGTGCTAATCATAAAGAACACAAGAAGGAAGAAAATGATGTCAATCATAGGGATGATCATTAACTTCGGTTCTTCTTGTACTTTCATACTCCGAAGTTTCATTAGGCATTCTCCTTTTTATGAAGGAAACGAACGATGGAAGCCATCATTTGTTCCATGTCAGATACGATTAAGTTGACTTTACGAGAGAAAATCGCATGTAACACAAGCGCGACTGTGGCAACACATAAACCAGCAGCAGTGGCTACCAACGCTTCCCCTACGCCAGAGGTAATGGCCATCGGTTGACCGTTGGATAAATCTAAGACGCTGAAAGAATTAATCATACCCACAACGGTACCTAATAGACCCAAGATAGGAGCCAATGTAACAAAGGTACTCAACAAGCTTAAACGGTCTTGCAATACGTTTACAGTACGCATAGCTTGGGCTTCTAATGTAGGTTCTACAGCGAATCCATCTTGGTGAGCCGTCAAACCTTCTACCACCAATTGAGCCAATACATTGTCAGGATGCTCTGCGGCAAATGCTAAGGCTTCTTTCACATTACCTTGAGCAAATTTTGTAGCCATCGTTTCTTCTACGAAACGATTGGCACCCGCTGTTTTGCGGTATACTAACACACGATCAATCCCAATAGCGATGGTGAGCACGGAAATAATCAGGAACAGGTACATCACCGGTCCGCCTTGTTGGAAAATAGATAACATTTGATTCATTAGAAACACACCTTTCTGTAAAAATTTACACAAACCTTACACATAAAGAAAGGCTACTTATATAAAAGAGGAGAGTGTACTAAATTACCTCGTATATAACGTAGCCTTACTTGTAGTGATATATATAATCATTTTACAACCTATGAGAATAGATGTCAATTGAGTTAACATTCGTATTTTAGATAGGAGTATATAGGTTTTGCATGCTTATTTTCAGTTTTTTTGGTGTTATCTAAATTTGGGTGAAAGTAGAAAACTTCATATATGCGTAAATAATTAGCAGTAATTATTATCATAGTATTATGTGCACAATAGTTTATATAGTTGTTTTAAGTAATAACCTAAACATGTAATAGGTTTAGCAATAAGTAGAGTACAATGTACAGATAGTCACGTGTTTTGTTCTCCCTATAAATTTAAAATTCAATGAAGATTGTATTCAACTGTGTGTATTTAGGAATGTTTATTAGAATACTAAAGAAGATCATGAGTTAACTATTTTTAAATTTTAGGTTTTTACTCAAATGTTGAAGTTCAACAATAAAGTTCTTCATATCTTGATATGCTTGTTGAAGAGCGGGGCATCACTGGTAGGAAATTTTCAAGGGTATATTGTCATTGAATAGAATTGTAATCGTAGGAGGTGTCGGTATATCTACCGAGCTAGAGGTGACTGTGGTATAATTTTATTAAGAATGAAAGAGAGGCGTTGTATGCGTATTAAATCATTCGATGAACTGACGATTCAGGACAATTTTATCTTTCAAAAGGTTATGTTGAAGAAACATATTTGTAAGGCTGTATTGGAACGATTATTGGATATTTCCATTCATGATATTGTGTATGTTCACGAGGAAAAGGGACTAGATGTTCGTTTGGAAACAAAAAGTGTCCGCTTAGATGTATATGTGAATGATGACATGGGTACAGTGTTCAATATCGAGATGCAAACCAGCAAGGATATGGAAGAACTGGTAAAGCGCACACGTTTTTACCAAAGTATTTTGGATATTACAAGCCTTTTTAGATTATATTGATGGACATGAAGCTACAGATGAACTGTTAAAAGATATAGATGAAGCGGTGTACGAAGTAAAGCATTGTGAACCTTGGAAGGAGGAATATAAGATGTTATCTATGGATCATTATACTTATTGGAAAGAAGGCGTTGCCGAAGGAATTGAACAAGGTATTGAGCAAGGGCTTGCTGTGGGAACAGCTAAGGCGAAGGCAGAAGTAGTGGTTCAAATGCTACATGAAAAGTTATCTTTAGAAATGATTGCAAGTCTTACAAAACTATCGTTAGAAGAAATCACTGCAATTGGAATGTCTCATGGATTATTATAAAATATGTCGATAAACTATATAGCGGTATATATAAAACTACTTAAGCTTAGAAGAAATTAATGATATTGATAAAATTTATGCATTGATAAAAACATATAAGCAGAATCAGCGATATGGCCAGTAGAAGAATAGGTCATATCGCTTTTTATGGAATTAACTGTGAAGTTGTGATTAATTATTGGAGAAAATAGATGATGATAAGCTAGTAATAGATTGATGATAGCATCGTTATAATAAAAAGCTGTAACACAATATACCATTGCGTTACAGCTTTTACATTTGCTTAATCGAATATATTACATATTACAAAGAACATATGTTACACTATTAATGAAGAGTAAAACGTGGTTTAGGTTCATCTCCGAAAGGGGGTGATGCTATGTCAGTATTTGAAATACTTTCCCTAGGGATTAATTTCTTAATGCTCATAGTAGCGATTATCACCTTATATGTAATGCTACGACGTAAGTAGTGTTCCTATAAAAGAAACCGTGCCTAATGTAAAGAGAAGTATCTCATCACGTTAGGCACAAAAGTCAAATTTTGATGAGCCTAACGCGCCACACGTTTTGCTCTTCTTTGTATATAGGATAGCATATTTTGTAAAAAAGGTAAATGCAATCGTCTATAAGTGCTATCATAAGAATGTATAAAAATGATGGCATGAAAATGTAATAGATCTGTTACGTAGAGACGTTTTATAAGGTTAGATATGTTAAAATATAGATAGAATACCAGAGAAAACGTGGGAAAATATGGAAATGATTTTGCTATATTGGGATAAAAGCGTGGATAGATAGACCCAATAGGGGTCAAAAGATACGTATTGGAAGATGACTTAGACACCAATAACTAAGATGAAATGGAAACTATATGAAAGACAAACGAACGTTAACATATACAATTGAAAATAAGATAGCACCGACGTTAGGGGAATGGCTAGATATTCATCAATTTCCTCGGAAAACGATGAAAGAACTCTTCGGGGCCAAGGATGTTCGATTAGATGGACAACTGTGTACGGCGAAATCTGAACTTTCACAGGGGATGGTATTAGAAATTATCCCTTTAAAAGAGCGTATCGACCACGACCCAATAGAAATACCATTAACAATAGCCTATGAAGATGAAGATATTCTTATTGTAGATAAACCATCGGGAATCACGATGAATTCAAAAGGACAAGTCTCCTTAGCAAATGGGGTAGCTCACTATTTTAAAGTACATAACATCTGCGGAAAGGTACGGTTTTTAAATCGTTTAGATCGAGATACGTCTGGATTGGTGGTAGTAGCTAAGCATGGCTTGGCACAACACTTTTACCAAATGCAGATGGATGATAATCGCTTGGAAAAATGGTACCGAGCGACGGTACAAGGGCGATTGGCACAACAGCATGAGGTACTAGAATTACCTATCCGCAAAAGTGCAGATGGCATCCATCAAGAGGTACACCCAGAGGGTGTGATGACAAAAACGGAATATGAAGTACTACACTATGATGCGGCACAAGATACAACAGACCTGCGTATTCGCTTGTGGACGGGCAAGACCCACCAAATTCGAGTGACTATGGCGCATATAGGACATCCCTTGGTACATGACCCGTTGTATGCTGATGAGGGAGTGTTGGAATCCAGACAGAGTGCATGGGGGATAGATGAGGCACAATGTTACAAAGGCTTACAACAAGAGGTAACAAATACAGCGAAAGGACAGGTAAAAGACATAGGCAAGACCTTTGCCCTTAGGGCCTATCGCTTAGTATGCTACCATATGCGAACAGGTGAGCAAGTCGTAATAGAAGTACAATAGCCGTATATTGTTATAACTGTAGTTACTAACCTAATGCTTACCAATACTATAAAAAACGCAAAAAAACACGAAAACTAAAATCGTGCGCGAAATCGCGGTTTTTGTGTGTGAAAATTTTAGAATCGTGCTTTTTTGTTCCATATTTAGTTTCTATGTGTGATATAAGAATCTATCGCTATTATGTTGTAGGGATGATCATGGCACTCTCCACTATTTATGGCAGGTAATGCACACCCAGTTGTTTTCTGTGGTGGTAGATAAATTGATAAATCCAGCCGCTGAGGCTGCATCGATAAGTGTTTGTTCCTCTCCCTCTTGAATGCCACTCATGATGAAGACTCCCTTTGGTTCTAGACAACGGTAGGCATCGTCTAATAAACGTAACAAGATAGGGGTAATAATATTAGCCACGATGAGAGAGGCTGTTTCCGCCACGCCTTCTAATAAATTATTTGTTTGTACAGTCACCACGGATTCCAATTGATTCATTGCCACATGGTTACGAGCGTTGGCTGTGGCTGTTTCATCTAGGTCAAAGGCTGTGACAGACTGAGCTTCAAGGGCTCCTGCGGATAAGGCGATAATGCCAGACCCTGTGCCCACGTCGAAGACCGTACTTTTAGGGGTTAAATGCTGAGACATCGCTTGGATCGCCAATCGTGTAGTAGGATGGTCGCCAGTACCAAAGGCAATGCCTGGTTCGATGCGGATCACACGTTCATCATCGCGAGGACTATACTCCGCCCAATCGGGAATAATCGTCAAATGTTCCGTCATTGAAATCGGAGGATATTGTGTTTTCCAATCATCCCAACCAGACTCATCAGCCATAGTAATAGATAGATTGAAGGGGCCGAAATCCATGGTGAAAGTACTTTGTAACTGCTGAATCTCACTGTTGATGAGAGCTTCTAAGTCATCGACAGCATATAGGTCGGGATCGATATAAGCTTTCACAGTCACATCAGAGGAATCATACAGCTCCTCACGGTCTGGTTTGATAATACCAAATCCATCATCTGTGAGTTGATCAAATTCATAGGGATCTTCCGTATAGACCCCTTCTGCACCTAGTGCGAGCAATGTATCTGTTATAAGTTCAGACGCTTCATGTGTCGTGGTCAGTGTAATTTCTAGCCATGCCATAGTGGTACCTCGTAAATAAAACGCAAATAAAACACAAATGCAACGTAAATATAGTGTATATATAACATAACAAAAGCATAACGTAATCATAAGCGGTTATATTATCATGTATACTAACGTATCTGTAGTTCGAAGTCGTGTTCACCGTTACTAATGACGACGTTAGTTATCACTAGTATACTATCATATCTGTCATACTTAGCGAAACCGCTTCTTGTAGGAAATTCTAAATATAGTACTATCTAATACATAGGGAGCACTTTCATTTGCAAACATAGCGATGTTTTCCATTGAAGAAAAATTCATTTGCAAAAAGCACGAAAATTTCCATTGAAAGTTTGTCTTGTTACCAAGGTAGGAAAAGGGCTGTATTTTAAATTAAATGTGGGTATACTCAAGTCATGCTAAAGCATATAAATTCATACTAATAGTGACATAGGAAAAGGATAGCCGAGTCAATCTCAGCTATCCTTTTTGTGTTACATATTATTTTTTCTTAAGTCGGTACGCAATGTACAGAGCACCAATCCACACTGGAATGATATAGATGGATGTACGCATGGAATCCATTGTTAACATAACGCCTACTGCCATAGCGATGAAGGCAAAGCAGAAGTAATTTGTAAATGGATACAAGATGGATTTGAATTTCAATTCATCAAGGCGACCTTCGCGAGCAAAGCGTTTGCGGAATTTAAGGTGCGTCACTGGAATGATGAACCATGCAATGATGAGACCAGCTACGATGATAGCCAATAATTGTAGGAACACATCACTAGCACTTGGGAAGATGTATGTTAAGAATACAACGATCAAGGCTAAGGCTGCACAGAACAAGGTAGCGATCAATGGCACTCCTGTAGCTGTTAAATTCTTGAAGATTTTAGGTGCATCACCAGATAATGCCATGCTGTGCAAAATACGAGAATTACTGTATAGCAAGCTATTGTACACAGATAATGCGGCTACTACAACAACGAAGTTCAAGATATGTGCGGCTGCGGGAATGCCAATGTTCGTAAAGATTTGGACAAATGGACTCGCATGAGTACCTAATTCGTTCCATGGAGATAGTGCCATGATGATAGTCATCGTACCTACATAGAAAATCAGGATACGAGCTAACAACTCGTTAATCGCTTTTGGTAACGTTTTTTCAGGATTTTCAGCTTCCCCAGCAGTGATACCAATGAGTTCCACCCCACCAAAGGAGAACATCACCACAGCGATAGAGGCGATGAAACCATACGCACCATTTGGAAACAATCCGCCGTGAACCCAAAGATTAGAGAAGTTTTGCGGAAATGTACCCATATCTCCGAAGAAGATGAGGAAGATGCCGAAACCAATCATAGCAATGATGGCAACCACTTTAATGAGTGATGCAAAAAATTCCACTTCTCCATAGGCACGTACATTGATGAGATTAATCGCCGTCACTAATGTAATACAAGCTAGTGTAGTCATCCAATGGGGAATACCAGGTAACCAGAAATCTAAGTATACTGAAATAGCAGCAAGTTCCGCCATACTGGCAAGCATGTACACAATCCAGTAATTCCAACCAGATAAATAGCCAGCAAAGGAAGACCAATATTTACTTGCAAAATAAGTAAAAGAGCCAGACACAGGTTCACGAACTGACATTTCTCCTAGCATACGCATTAAAAAGAAAATAAAGATACCAGTTAATAAATAGGAGAAAATAACACCTGGTCCTACTAATTGGATTGTTGGGGCAGATCCGTAGAAGAGGCCGGTCCCCACAGAGGCGCCTAAGGCGATCATTTGCATGTGTCGACTTTTCAGTCCACGATGCAATGACGTCTTTGATTCATTATCTTTCATACTATATAACTCCCTTCCCATGTATGTTCTGAAATGATATATCTAATAGAATACCATAAACTATAGAATTAACCTAGTAAAATTTTAGTTTAGTAGAGAAGTAACGGATATATAGGTAACTATAAGTGATACTAGTTTTTTTCATACATGACTCTATACTATGCGTAATTTGCATATATAAAATCCAGTATATTCAAAGGAGTTTATAAAAGTATGTAGAATTACTTAAACAATAGACTGTTTTCGGCTGTAAAGGAGGACGATGTTCATGAAAGAATATACTAGTGATTTGATCAGAAACGTGGCGGTGGTCTCCCATGACGGGGCGGGTAAAACAGCATTAGTAGAGGCATTATTATTGTCTTGTGGTGCTGTAGACTTTGTTGGTAAAGGTCAAGATAATAAACATATTATGGACTTTGAGCCAGAAGAAATCAAACGGAATGTCACTATCCAATTAGGCATGGCGCCTTGTGAATGGAAAGGTCATAAAATTAACTTCATCGATACTCCAGGTTATTCTGAGTTTCATGGGGAAGTGCGGTCTGCTTTGCGCGCAGCAGACGGTATGCTGATGGTATTATCTGCTGGTACAGGCGTAGAAATCGATACCATTCGTGCTTGGGAGTATGGCGTAGAATTGCAAATGCCTCGTATGGCTTTCATCAATAAAATGGACGTTGAAAAAGCAGACTTCTTTGGGACTTTGGAAAAAATGCGGGAATTATTTGGTAAAGCGATTATGCCATTGCAAATTCCAATCGGTGAAGGGCCTACTTTCAAAGGTGTCGTAGACGTAGCAAAACGAACTGCCTATGTCTATGAAAACGGTAATATGAGAGAAGTGGAAGTACCAGCTGAGCTAGCCGATAAAGTAGAAGAAATTCGTGAAATGACTGTGGAAGCGGCTGCAGAAGGTAATGATACATTATTAGAAAAATATTTAGATGGACAAGAATTGACCTTAGAAGAAATTCGTCAAGGTTTGCGTGAAGGCATGTTGACGGGCCGTGTATGTCCTGTCATGTGTGGTACTGCCTTGAGCCGTATAGGTATGGACCAAGTCTTAGATCGTATGATTCGCTATATGCCAGATGCAACGAAAAAAGTGATGACCGCTATCGGAGTGGATTCCCAAGAGGAGCATATCGTGGTGGCAGATAAACCATTTACTGGCTTCGTATTTAAAACAATTCTTGATCCATTTGCAGGAAAACAAAGTTTTGTCCGTGTATTCTCTGGGGAATTGAAAGTAGGAGATAAACTCTATAATGTGACCCGTGATGTAGAAGAAAAATGGGGTAAAATGGTAACCTTAATTGGTAAACAACAAGTGCCAGTAGAGGTTGCAAAAGCTGGGGATATCGTGGTGATTCCTAAATTAGCAGAAACGAAAACAGGGGATACCTTCGGTACTACTGAATTTAAAGTGAAGTATGCACCAATCCGCTTCCCACAACCTTTATACCGCATCGCTATGGTACCAGAGAAAAAAGGGGAAGAGGAAAAATTAGCGAACGCTTTGGGACGTATTTCTGAAGAAGATCCAACTTGTGAAGTGGTGAAAGATGTGGAAGGTCGTCAAATGCAAGTGCGTTGTATGGGCGATGTCCATTTAGAACATATTTTACAAAAAATGGAACGCAAATATGGAGTGCGTGCTAAATTAGAAACACCGTATATTCCATATCGTGAAACCATTCGTGGCACAGTGGAAGTAGAAGGTAAACATAAAAAGCAAAGTGGTGGTCATGGTCAATATGGTCATGTGAAGCTTGGTATTGCGCCATTATATGAAGGTGAGTTCGAGTTTATCGACAAAATTTTTGGTGGCGCTGTGCCACGTCAATACATTCCAGCTGTAGAAAAAGGTGTTCGTGAAACGTTGGAAAAAGGTCTTTTGGCAGGGTATCCAATGATTGGTATCCAAGTAACATTATTAGACGGCTCCTATCATACAGTGGACTCCTCGGAGTTGGCGTTCAAAATGGCGGCAGCCCAAGCCTTGAAAAAAGGTGTGCCTGATGCGAAACCGATTTTGTTAGAACCAGTCTACAATGTGAATGTCATCGGACCAGAAGAATTTATGGGCGATATCATGGGTGATTTGAATAGCCGTCGTGGTCGCGTACTCGGTATGGATCAAGGTGTGCGTGAAGGAATCACTGTGGTGAAAGCCCAAGTTCCATTGGTGGAAATGCTAGATTATGTAACAGTATTGCGCTCCATGACGCAAGGACAAGGTGTGTTTAATATGGAGTTCAATGGATACGAAGAAGTGCCGCATAAACAAGCAGAAACAATCATTGCAGGATTTGCGGGGCACGAAGAGTCGTAACTTGTGATGCTATGTAGCCTGTGGCGTTCTTAACTTAATGCAAAAGGGAAGAGCACGGTATACCCCTCACAAACGGTATTTCATAATGTTTGTTCGGGGCACACCGTGCTCTTCTTGGGTTTGTGTGATTTAGTTAGTAAAGGAACGCCACAAGGCTGCTACGCATAATGGCGTTCCTCAGAGTAAGGGAAGAGCACGACACATTCCTCCGCAAACTGATACAGTGGTTAGGTTTGCTCCGGAACATGCCGTGCTCTTCTTGCGTATGTGTAATTTAGTTAGTAAAGGGACGCCACAAGGCTACTACTCGTAACGGCGTTTCTCAATAATTCAACTCATTGATCTAGTAAAATAGACAATGAAAAAGCCTAACGTATAAGGTCTATCATACCTTAACACGTTAGGCAATTTCTGCTTCTATAGTTCTTGAGATGAGCCTAACGCTAGCTGCACGTTGGTGGCTCTTCCTTTGTTGCTTTTAGTATAGCATAGTTTGTGAGAGAATAAAAGTAGAGTTTCTTATGTTGCATAATTTAGGAAATAATGGAATGCTGTAGGGTGGCTTTGTATTACTGGGGTTCTCAGAATTTGTGTTTGACCTTATATGGTGTTGCTAGTATAGTAGATAGAGATAGATACGATTCATAGGGCGCTGTGGGGTGCCTTTTATATACGGAGATAAAGGAGTAAGTCATGATATATCAAAATATTGCTATAGATTATACACAGTTTCGGTATCCGAAAGCGGTAGAGAGGGCTCTTGGGTTCTTGAAATCTCATGATTTCACGACGTTTGCAGGTGGTCGCTACCCGATTGAGGGTGACTTGATGTATGCCAATGTGGATATTGTGAACACAAGGGTCTATGAGGAAACGAAGATTGAAGGGCACAAGGATTACATGGATGTGCAATTTCTAGTAGCTGGGGAAGAGCAAATGGAAATTCTCATTCGTCAAACGTTTCCTGACGTGGTTGAGGCTTTTGATGACAAGGATTGTTACTTTTACGATCCTACAGAAAGTGGTACGGTAAAAATTGATGTATGCCCAGGGGATTATTGTATTTTTTATCCTGGAGAATTACATCGCACCTTGATTGCACCGAATGAGGTACAAGAAATTTGCAAGGTCGTGGTAAAGATTCATAAAAGTCTATTAGCCGAATAAGATTAGGCGTTAATAGGGTGTAGCGATGATGGTAATTAGATATTCCGTAAATCGGTAATAATTTGTAAGGGTAGTAAAAGGAGAGACTATGGACGCATATGTAATGAAAGGTATGTTACTAATTGCATTAGGTGCTGTTCTGTGGGGCTTTTCGGGCATGTGTTCACAGTTTGTGCAACAACAGCGGATGATGTCGGCAGAATGGGTAGTAGCTATGCGCCTTGTTATTGCTGGTGTGATTACGGTAGTAGCGGCCTTTTACCAAGGAAGAGCTTCTATTTTTAAGGTTTTTTCTGACTGGAAAGATACATTGCGGTTGGTTATATTTGGGGTCCTTGGTATGTGGATGTGCCAATATACCTATTTTAAAGCGATTGCCTATGCAGGGGCAGGGATTGCGACGGTCTTACAATATGTAGGTCCTGCATTGATTATTTTATACATCTCTATTACACGTTTAACGTTGCCAAGGGTGGCAGAAGTAGTCAGTGTAGTACTAGCTACGGTGGGGACGGCGATTATTGCTTTACAAGGTGTGTGGGATATATCAGCGTTAGATGATACACTTCTGACCTGGGGGATGTTATCTGCTGTAGCAGTTGGTATTTATACGCTACAACCAGTGCCACTATTGAAAAAGTATGGTACGGCACCCATCGTGGGCTTTGGCATGCTTATCGGAGGGGCCTTTGCGTGGATAGCTACACAACCGAGTTCCGAAGGAATTGTATGGGACTTGTGGGCTCACGGAGGTTTCTGGAGTATCATTATTTTCGGTACCGTAGTATCCTTTAACGCCTATTTAGAAGGCGTACGCCGTGTAGGTGCGATTACGGGATCCATACTTTCCTCCATCGAGCCCATTTCGGCAGCAGTATTGGCGTGGTTGCTGTTGGGTAATCAGTTTTCCCAATGGGATGTGATCGGTATGACGTTAATCATCATTACAATTTTTATTTTGGCTTGGGATAAGCGTCGAGCTACAAATAAAAGTTGACCGAATCTATAATTCGTGGTAGAACTAATAAATACAGAATGAAGGGTACAGATACTTGTAAAAGTAGCTGTACCTTATTAGTAAGTGGGGGCATCTTAAAGCCTGTATAGGGTAGATAGATACGTTTCTCGAGGTTACGTGTAGGAGGAATAGATGGCACGAACGGTTGGTATTATTGGATTAGGATTGCTAGGGGCCTCTCTAGCAAAAGCATTACGAGCCTATACGACATATGATGTCATCGGTTACGCGCGGCGTCAGGAAATTTGCGACCTCGCCTTGGCTGATGGTTGTGTGTCACAGGCTTTCACAGCGGTGGAACCTGTTATCATGGGTGCGGATATTGTGGTCTTTGCCTTACCACCACAGACAAATAGTGAACTTTTTGTGAAAGTAGCCCATCTGTTTCAGGCGGGGCAAGTGGTGACCGATGTGTCCAGTGCGAAAGATGAATTTGCTCATGCCGTGTACGCTCATATCCCAGAGGGCGTGCACTTCGTGTCCGTGCATCCTATGGCAGGTTCTGAAAAAGGTGGCTATGAAGAAGGCCATAAAGACCTCTTTCAGAAAATGGGCTGGATTGTCCTAGAAGATGAGGAACAACCAGCATACGATGCTACCGTGGCACAGGAACTAGCCGATATGGGGCGTGCCGTAGGGTCTCGTATCGAATACGTGGACATGAAACGCCACGATGGGTGTTTGGCTATGGTGAGCCATATGCCGCATATGTTGGCATCCGTCATGATTACCGCCGTAGGTAATGATGAACTGGGAGATAAGCGCATGAGCTTGTCGGCGGGAGGCCTACGAGACAGCACTCGTACCGCCAGTGGTTTGCCGAGTATGTGGCAAGAAATTATCTACGGAAATCGTACGAATGTGTTGAAAGCCATTGAACAAGTAGAACAAGAATTAGCTGCTGTAAAACAGTTGCTCCATGCGGATGACAATGGAGATAGTTTAGGGCAGTACTTAGAGCGAGCGAAGAAGATACGAGATCGTTTGCCGAGTCTGACGATCAATAAGAACTAATATATTTGAAAGTGCAACCTCGCTTTTTATCCATGCCTACCCATAGATAAGAACTAATGTGCTTGAAAGTACAACCCTGGTACCTATCCATATCTTAGCATAGTAGGGAAATAGCATGAACGATGCATGCATTACAATGTAATACGAGGGAAGGCTTTCAACATAGGCTATATGTATAGCCTGTGATATAATAGCAATAGATGTTTGAATAAAACATGGCATATCTATGGGAGAACTTTCAGTATGGTCTTCTAAATGTGGAATAGTAAGAGATAGATATAAAAGACAAGCATAGAAAGGAGCGATAGTATGACAGACGCAGCGCAAAACATTGTGGATCAAGTGCTAGAAGAAGTACAAAATACGCCAGGTGTAGGAGTAGACAATCCCTCGGAAGTGGCGAATCAAGCGTTGCAAGACACATTGGTAGCGAGTGTCATCCCTGAGGAGTATTGGCCTGAGATTGTATCTTGGGTATCCGAAACGGGTTTAGATACAGTCTATTTAGACAGTCGTGACCGTATAGGTGCATGGTGGGCGTCTAAAGAAGTGCGCTCCATGGGGTATACCTTGAATTTTACGAAATGTGGCAAGGTACCTAGTGAATGGTTCCCTGTGGGTGAACATTGGAAAGAGGCAGAAGTGGAGGCGCGCTATCGCTTGGTAGCAAGCTGGGAATCTTTAGTGGAGAACGGCGCCTTAGAGAAAGTTGAATTAGAATGAAAGTAACAAAAAGCGTACCTTTATCGGTGGGGGCACTCAGTGTCCCTATCTTTATAGAATTATTTTTACTCATGTTATTGGGCAATGTGGACCAATTCATGCTCAGCCAGTATGCAGAAACGGCAGTGGCTGGGGGCGGCAAAGCGCACCCGCATATAAATAGAGTG
>OAZX01000240.1_pt1 | contig 33278 bp, 33 predicted proteins | sample 1495341 | NCBI WGS metagenome assembly OAZX01 (sample SAMEA2580119, study PRJEB22360) | human gut metagenome | biome: human gut; feature: human-associated habitat; material: faeces | place: Denmark | collected 2008/2010 | reverse complement strand
TTTTAGGGTTGTCCCCTCTTGCTACCATTTTAAGAATTAGTATTTCACTATCGTTAAAATAGTCCTCTAGCTCGTCTAATATCGGTTCGCAAGGAACGATATTTAGATCAGCGTGTTTTTTTACCAGTTCTGAAAAGACGTTGTTTCTGGTCTGTTTAAACTGCTCACTAATTCTTTTCCTAAAAATACTAATCGCAAGCATTTCATCAGGAGTTCTCTGTTCATTCCCATACCTTGCTTCTCGATTCAATTTCAGGATATACCTTATATCTTCGTCAGGAAGCACTCGTAGTAAGATACTTACCATTCGGTAGTTGGGTAAACTGTTTATCCTGCGAGCCTTATTGATTTCTATAGCTATATCTTTTACCTGCTCAACGTCCAGCCCACTATATCGGCTCAAAGATACTGCCATTGGTATTCTGGGCTTTGAGGTTGGTTTGACTAGCTCATACAAGCGAGATACAACCATATCTTGTCTTTTACCCATGTTTATATTATACACCGTTCCTCTGAAAAATTCAAATAGCTATCTTTTTGATAACCCCTGCTTTATAATTTCCCCAACAAATTTCATTTCCTCGTCACTTATTCCAATATTTTTATCAGGGACTATTCCATGAAAATCATTGTTGTTTCGATAAGCAAGGTTAGTAAGTTCTAGTCTCAACTCATTAACATTCTGTTGCTCTGTTAAAGATAGTAACTGACTTCTGTTCAAATCATCATCTATTGCAATAATTGTTTTCCCTTTGACTGTCGCCAGTTGTTCCTTAATTGCTTTTAATTTCCCTTCTACTACCGTTCCATTAACTTTTAAACAATGGAACTCCTTGATATTTAGGTACTCATTGATAACATTACTTTCATCTTCCCAAGTTGACACCCAATGGACTTGAACAGCGTTCATGCTTGAAAGTTCTTTTACCCACTCCAAAACATCTGTCCTTACAGCCCATCTTCCCCAAGGGTGTGAAATAATTTCGTATTCCCCAATAGGTTCTTTATTTGGGTTAAGTACCCCATCAATATCAAGAAGAATATGTACTTTTGCTTCCTTCTTAAAAATTCTTTGAACTATCTCTTTTATCCTCATAATCTACTCCTCTAGGTAAACAGCTTCAACAATATTCACTTTGTGTTGTTGCCTTGCTCCTGATATACGCCATTGCAACTGTCTGTAGTCATTGTACTCTCCACTTCCTTCTTGTTTTGGATCAAATACAATCATAGTGTCAAAGCGATACTGCAAGCCATCTACACCAGTTCCCATGACCTTTGCTGTAGCAATTAAGTTAGCGCTGTTCAAGTGATCTATCTGCTTATCGCCAGTCCATAGCCCAAGAGAATTGCCTTTAAAGTGTTCATACATTGCCCTTGCTACTCTCTTACTTTCACAAACGACAACCACGCCACCTTTCAGCCCCTCTTTTCGGTTAAATGACCTCTCTAACATTCCCCCTGCCATTTCCATTACAGGACTAATCTTAGTGTCATCTACGGTCAACTTGCCATCTTCAATAACAACCTCTGCTTGTCTCAGCAAGCGTTCGGTATGCTTGTTAGACATAGAGCCTTTACCCATGACATAATCGCCATCTACTCCTAAGACGTTGAACTTTCTAAAACTTTTCAGCTTTTCTTTGTTCTTCTCAGGGATAGAAACACGCTTTAGGTAAAGCTCTTTTGGAAAACCATTGTTTAATACAGCTTGCTCTACGCTCTCGATCTCCTCACAACACATAAAATTGCCACGGTTATCTAGTTGAGAAATATAGCTCTCGTAGTCTGCAAAATCCTTCCACTTTGCTTTTGTTGCAGAATAGGAATCATAGACTAGTGTTCCCCACTTAAAGAGCCATTCTTGTCTGCTTGACGGTTCTTGCGTCTTAAAGAAGGTCTTTTCTAAGGGGTAAAAGTTCTCCCCTTTACGTCTGATAGGTGTTGCAGATAAGCCGATAGTGTACTTTCTCTGGATATGGAGATAGTCTTTACAGGTCTGATTACTACACATATCCTGCCATTCATCTATGACAAGTACATCATAGTCCAATTCTGCTTTCAACTGCTTAACGTTTCCGTAAAGTTCTACATATTTCGGATTCTGTCTATAGAGTTTTCGTACCCCTATTTTTTTACGAAGCGTTTTAAGACCCTTCTCGGCTTCTCTAAGAGCGTTTGCCTTCGACCTTAACCATTTATCGGTTTTGACCGTAAAAGCGACAGGATAGCCCAAATTTAGCTCCTGAGCGTCCTTCTCCCAACCATTGAGTATAGCTGTCTTGTTATTCAAGATTAAAACACGTTCTGCCTTCTTCTCCTGAATGATCGCCATTGTTGCGATTGTCTTACCACGTCCACCTAGTGCTTCAAGGAAAATACCGTCTATCTCCCTTCTACTGCGAACTAGAGCCGACTTTTGCCAAGGACGGAGTTCTATCACTTCTTCCCCTCTTAAAATCATTCTCCTTAAAGCCTTTCTTTGGTTTTATGTTTATATTATACACTCTTTCTTTCACCCTGTCAACAAAATAAATAAAAAAGCCTATGATTTCTCATAGGCTTCCTCTGGTCTCTTATTTATTCACTAGCTCCTTCAAAGCTGTTCCTGACTTGAAAACAGGAGCTTTCTTAGCTTTGAGCATGATAGATTCTCCTGTCTGTGGATTGCGTCCTTTACGTTCAGCACGTTCTCGCACTTCAAAATTCCCAAATCCAAGCAACTGAACCTTTTCTCCATCTGCTAGAAATTCTGAGATTTTATCAAACACATAGTCTACTGCTTCTTTTGAACGTTCATTGCTGTAGCCAAGTTTTTTAGCCATTGATTTATAAATATCTCGTTTAGACTTCACGCTTCCACCCCCTTTGCTAGTTTATATGACTATTATATCACTTTATGGATTGTTTTTAAAACAAAATACGGTAGGAGAGAACCGCAACGAACCGACCTACCGTATATAAAGAAATTAAGTTTTTTTCTCGATTGAGAATATTTCAGGAGTTTAAGTAAGACACGCAACTATCTTACCCACACCTTATAAAGCATTATATCACGCATTTACTATAATTACAACCCCCAAAAAAACAAAAAAGACAAACATTTTTGCTTGTCTTTCCTTGTAATTTGTTATGAAAGAGGTATTTAGATAGTATTAGTCTTTCTTGCGTTTCAACAATCCAACGCCTGAGAACAAAGTAGTTAGTCCTGCGACAAGCATTGACGCACTTTCTTCCAAACCTGTATTTGGAAGGCGCGTCAACTTACCATCTTTTTCTTTGATGGTAACTGTACCGTCTTTTTCAACTTTACCACCAAGTTCCTCTGGGGTAAATGTTTGTTCTTCGCCTGTTTCAGTATTTTTAATGATAACTTTACCGTTATCTGTGCTTAATACCGTCCCTTTGTCAGTTTCGATAGGTTTTGTATCTTCTGCTGTCGGATCAACGATTGGAAGGTGGGTATTATCCTTCTTGTCATCAGCAAGTTTCTTGTCGTCATCTTTCTTATCTTCTGTAGCTGATGGAACAGTCGGAACTTCTGGTGTAGAAGGTGTCTCTGGCGTTGATGGAACAGTCGGAACTTCTGGTGTAGAAGGTGTCTCTGGTGTTGATGGAACAGTCGGAACTTCTGGTGTAGAAGGCGTCTCTGGTGTTGATGGAACAGTCGGAACTTCTGGTGTAGAAGGTGTCTCTGGTGTTGATGGAACAGTCGGAACTTCTGGTGTAGAAGGTGTCTCTGGTGTTGATGGAACAGTCGGAACTTCTGGTGTAGAAGGTGTCTCTGTTCCTGCATTTCCTGTGTCAACTGAATCTGCACTTGGAATGCTAGTTTCTGTTGAATTGTTAGTTGTGGTTGCAACTGCGTCTGGAGTGTTGACATCATCAGCGAAAGCTGTAGTAGCGTTTAATACTGATAGCAATAACGCTGAGCAAGCAAGTGTTACAAAAGTTTTCTTCATAAGAAAACCTCCTTTTTATTTTTTAAAATAATCACGAATAATAAAGTCCAAAGTCTTTGTGTTGGTCTTGAACCCTTCTTCTTCTTTGACACGGTTAAATTCATCCACAAGTTCTCGTGGTACTTTCCAACCGTACACTATCAGGTCTTTAGCCACCATAATTTCCCCTTACTTTTTTATCGTGATTACATTATACCACAATGATTTTATTTTTGCTAGTATTTTTTGTAGTTTTTTTACTAGTTTTTTAAAAATAAAAAAGAGAAGATGTAAACTTCTCTTTTCTTTATGTTCTTAGACAAAGCTAGGGATGATAAACCAACCAAAGATGCCTGCAAGAATTATTGTAAGAAGGGCGAACAGCGCCTTTTTCCAATCATGTTTTCTTAAATAATGGAAGCCCATAATAATTGCAATAAGAATAATTACAAACAAGCCAAATTGAGTCAAGCCGACAAAATCTTTTTGAGATTCTTTTCCTGCTTCAACAATTTGTGTCTTATTCTTGATATTGTTAAGTTGATTTTTCAAACTTGGATCAAATGTTAAAAGTTGTAGTTTTGTAAACATAGTTAATTACCTTTCTTTTTCAGCGTATTGCTTATAGTTTAATTATATCATATCGTTAAAAGTCTGTGTTTATTTTCTCTTTTTCCTTTTCTTTTTCTTAGGGAAGCGAACAGGCTTTTTAATTGGTTTCATACCCTCTTTACGAGTGATATTTGTTACTGCTGAGGAAGAATCGTCCTTGATAACCGAGGTTTGAGAAGGACGTTCTTGACTGACGATTGTAGGCTTCATCTTGCCTTCACGTTTTGGTGTCATTGGTTTTTCCCCTGTGGTTGGAATTTTAGTTCCACCACTTGCAGGGTTCGGTTTGTTTGCTCTGCGTTTATCTACAAAGTCTTTGACCTTATCTGTTCCTTGACCGATAGCCTTTCTGATAGGACTTTGAGGATTACTGAACTTACGTCCTACAGTATTGAAGCCTTGGTTTGTCTTATTAGCAAGGTTATTCATACCGATAGCTGACATAGTTGCTGTCGTAGCAATTCTAGCCACTTGATAGTAAAAGCCTGCGCCTTTACCTGCAACTGAAGCAAGTTTACCGAACTTACCTTTAGGTTTAGTAGGGTTTGGTACTCCCTTGCCTTTAGGAGCGCCTTTAGGAGTTCCATTAGGAGTTCCATTAGGAGTTCCATTAGAACCATCTTTATTTTCTCCTGCACCTGCTTCTCCTTCTCCTTCTTTGTTACGCAAAGGACTACGTTGTTTTTCTTCTTCCGTAAGCTCTTTACGGTTGCCTTCAACCTCTTGTCCGTCTGGACTATCTGGATTGTAGGTTTCATCTGTACCAGTAGGGCTTGTTGGCTCTGCTCCCCCATCTTCGTCTGTGGTAGGAGTTCCACCAAGTCCATCATTGCCACCACTAAAGCTATTCTTGACACCACCCAAGCGTTGTTGAAGGTCTTGTTTAGCTCCAAGTAAGCCACCTGTAGCAAGTCCTAGCAAACCACCCAATCCAAAGCCATCTGCATTTTGGTAGATAATGCTATCTAAACCGTAGCGTCCGAATAACCAGCCCTTGATCGCTAGGCGAATCACGTCAAACATATAGATTAGTCCAACAATTAAAGAGATTTTCTTATCTGATACTTGCACGAATGGATAGGTCAATACCCAAGCTATACATAGTACACCGAATCCGACACCAAAACTTCCTGCCATACCAATAGGCGAATCATTCAAGGCTTTAGCGGTTGCAGAAATAATACTTACCCCAAACTGGAACGTTGAAGGGATAAATTTAACAATAAAGCCCCAGAACCACGTTAGGATTGAGTAGTAAACTCCATTTGACCACGAACCCTTAAAACCTGCAAACATAGCCTTCCAACGTCCGACAATGTAATCAGTGATACTGATTGTAGCAAGCGTCTTAACGTAGGTCATCAAGATAATTGTGTAAGCAAGAGTGATAAAGAACCCACTTATCTGCATTGAAGAAATATCATCTGATTTCTGTGGAGTGATAAATCTATTGTAAATGAATGGTGTCTTAGAACTTGACTTACCTTTACCTGAATCTGAGTGGTTCAAGTTGCTTGCGTAGTAGCGTAACTCAGTCTCTTTAAGTTGAGATTGAAGAAGGAACACTACAGATTGGTTTGAAAGTTGAAGGTCTGATACGTCCATATCTGACTTCGTACCCATATACTTATTTATCAACGCAAGGTTGTAGGCGTTGATATATTTCCAATAGAAATAATGTTTTCGCCCTTCTGACTTGTAGCCTGTTCCATCTTCGCTCATTTGAGGAGCTGTTACAGTTTCAGGAGCTTTGTCATCATCTTCTAGGTTAGAACCTTGTTGTTTTCTAAGGTTTGCAATCTGAGTAGATTTCCCTGCACCATACATATAGGTTGAAGGGTGTTCTGTGATTGCGTTATTGTTTGTGTTAGCACCGTATAAGTACGTCCAAGGTTGTGATAGAGAAACAGGTGTTGCTTCCCAATACACCCCATAGAATCCAATATAAAACTGTTTCTTATAATTTGGATCTTTTGCGTTTGACGTACCTGATAGGTAAGCGTACTCTGTGGACTTGTTTTCATCACTTGCGCTTTCGCTTTCTTCCTCTTGACGCTTGATACTTGCGTCATTTTGAGTGAAGATATAAGGATAACCGTCAAATTGATAACCAACTGGCACAAAGTCAGCAGATTGTTGTGAGCCACCACTAATTTTCAGCATTGGCGCACCATAGATAGTGAACTTAGTCTTTTCTTTGTTCTCTCCTTCGATTTTGTAACTCATGTAGCCATTCTTAACAAAATCAGCAGGAAGGTCATTAGAAGCGACTGAATTTCCTGTACGTTGAGCATTTGCTAGTTTGCTTGCCTGTGCAATACCACTTAGGTAGGTATTCACATCAAACGTAGCGCCTTGCGTGTTGTGTTGACTTAAATCAGCAGATAGCTCTGAGCCAAGTTTAGCTTCTATACGTTGGTTAAGGTCTTTAATTTGTTTAGATGACATACCCCAACTAGCAATATCAATATCATCTGAATCAATCAGCTCTTGATACTTAGGAGCACCATCTTTACCTGCAAAGTTATAGGCTTCTCGCAAGTCAAAGTTAAAGGCGACACCGTATTTGAGCATATCTATCTCTCTGTCACTAACTTCCTCTTGTGGTTTGTACCCTGCTTCGCCAATCAAAGGCATACCTGTTACAATCCCTGCAAGGATAATCATAATGACTGGTGCAGATATTCTAAAGAACCACTTTGTAATCGCCTGTCCGTATTTTCCTTTACGGAAGGTCATTCGATAGATAAGGGATAGGAAGCCGATTAACAACCATACCAAGAATATCCAATTCCTGTAAGCGTTGATAGTGTCAGATAAAGCTGTGATAGTCTCATTAGTGAATAGGTAGTCCTTAATGTTGATAGCTAGGTTTACTAGCCAATTCTCTGAACCTGATTCTCCTTTAGCCTTGTAGAAAATCATTCCGATCGGATCACCAAAGATATTGACAAGTCCTGTTATAAAGCCAAGGAAAGCATTAGCTACTGAGTTGAACACATCAAGTATCATTGATACTATCCATAGTGCAGGAGCAATGATAGTCAGGATAACATTTCCGATAACCCCAAACCAACCATTGTTGTTGTTCCAAATATCCCCAAGGATTGAGCCAAGGTCATTATTTGTAGTAGAGTTCGTGTCTGTTGCTGTAGCACTAACCGAGATAAAGCCCCAACCACCATACACTTTCAACATATTAGCAAGCGTCTTACCTTCTGGTTGTGGACTACCTGCCATGTTGATTGAGTTAGGGATATAAGCTCCTTTAGTTTCTCCACTACCTGCATACTTTCTGACTGCTTCATTCGACTTGTACGCTTCGTCATTTACAAGTACGTTACTTGAAGGAGCAGGATAATACTTGATTTCTCCATAGGATAGGTCAATATCCTTGATAGCGTCGTCTCCTGAACCCCCTTTAGTATACATAATGTACGCTAGGAGCGTGTTTGTAGAAGGTCTATCCCCCACATTAGGATATGATGACGCAAATTCTTCTGCCAAGGCTCTTTGTTTATCCTGTTGAGTTTTCTTACGGTCAGCTTGATTTTGTTTCTTCTCTTGCTTCTTAACTAATTTAGATCGTACAGAATAACTGTTACTTTTATCAAAGAATACCCCTGCTGTAGTATTCTTTGTTTTAATATCTGCTACTGGAACAAACACAAACATAGTTCCTTTTTGTGCAGTTTGAAAAGCGTCTATATCTCCACTAAAGTCCTCTTGTTTCCAAGGGTTTCCTGATTCCAAATTATGAGAACTTACTTTTACTGGTCGGTAGGCAAGTAAATCGTCTCCTGATTTTTCCTTATACCAGTACCCATCTTCTGCCTTGTAGAAGGTCTGCATATAGGCTTCATCTTGGGCGATTAGGGCATTTGTATTTTTACTACTTCCAATTTTAGAAGCACTAAAATAACTCATTTTTGCGTCACTACCACCACCCTCATCACCTATCTTTGCAGGATTGTAGGCTTGGTTCGCTGAATTGATCCCGACTAGGACAGGAGAACCACCTGCAATATTAAAATATGGTTGAAATTTAACTCTCTGAGTAACACCAACACCCACATCTTGATACATAGCATAAGCAATAGCTCCTCGTTTTTGTTCAGGACTTGCAACTATTTCAACCTCTTTAACTTTTTCAGCAGACTGCACTTTTGCCTTGTCGCCATCATCTGCATAAACTACATGAGGGGTAGATACTATTGTTGTTACCCCTGTAGAAAACAGTAAGCAGGACAACAATAGTATGTTACCTAGTTTTTTCTTAAATCTCCTCATAGAATATCTCTATATCCTCCATTCTATTAGGTTTTAGAGCATAGCGAACCATTCTCTGTTCTTCCTTATCTTGAACAACATTTCCTGTGTCTGGTTCAAGCAAGCACGGATAAACCCTGATTTTCTTATACTCTTTAAAGACATCACGGTTCAACATAATATCCCCTAGTAAGAAATTAAGATAATCATTAAAGACTCTCTGGACTTGCCTTGCTCCACCTTTAGAGCTGTCACGCATATTCGCTATGTAAGAAGATAGAGTAACAGCAAGTGGATAAAACTCCCTCACCTCTCCATCATCTAAACCACGAACAAGTGTACTCTTATACTCTATTTTATCATCAATTACGATTTCTATGTTCTCTTTCTCTTTTGCATTTTGAATATACTCTTTTAAGAATATTTCAGTCAACTCGATAGCGTCTGCTTCACTCAAAGACGTAAATGGTAGTTTACCATCTAAACGTCCTAAATACTCAGGAGCAAAATTGTACTTATTCTTCAAGTGAGTTTCTAGCTCATTGATTACTGAAAACATGATCCGTCTGATTTCATTTTTAGGAGTATTCTTAGTTATGGTATTCTCTGAGAACTTGTCATTCCCTTCAAAAATCTCATACCCTGCATTTGAGGTAAAGATAACGATAGCTTTTGCTAAAGAGGTCTTTCTATCTACTCCACCAAAACGTGGAGCATACTTCAAGATACCTTCGCCTGTCAGATCTAGGAACACATCACGCAAAGAACTGATAATCTTATTTTCCTTGGAAGGGATAGCCTTTTCCACCTCGTCAATAACAAGAATCGCAAACTCACTATCTCCTACCTGCTCCCCTGCTTCTTTCAGAAACTTCTCAACCCCACCATCAATATAAGCGTAGTTAGAACAGTTAAGCAAAACAATTTTACCAAGCCCACCAAAGATATACTCATTGAGGATTTTAGCTGTCTCTGTCTTACCTACACCTGTCGGTCCGAGGGCTAGTAACGATAAGAAGGGGCTATTATCACTCTTAGATAGATTACCGTATCGTGATATTAACGCACGTTTTAAGAGATACTTAGAAGCGTACTGTCCTTTAATACGTTCATCTATCGCTTTTATTGCACTTTCAATATCAGGAACAACCTCTGCTGTGATATTCTTAGCCGACCTAAAGACATCTACGACCATTTGATAGTCAGGTGTCTCTCCTACGTTAAAGGAGTGAGCGTCCAAACTCTGTAGAAATTGCTTGGTTTTCCGAGGTTCAGCACTCATTAAATCTTCTCTAGCATTTACACGGATAATAAAGCGTATCAGCTCTCTGGATAGCGTTGAATTAGTTATCCCTCTGAGCTTCATCAAGTATTCCCAATGAGCAACTGCGATTTCTTCTACTTCCTCTTTTGAAAAATCCTGTAGAATCGTGACTTCTGAGAAGCGCTCCTTGAAAGGTTGGTTGGTTTCAATGTAATAGCGATATTCTTCAAGCGTTGTAGCACCAATGAGAATCAAAGAACCAACTTCTGGCTTGATATGACGTTTCAAAACGTCTGCACCGTTACTTTCTCCGTTTTCCTTCTGGACTGCCTTAGTAAGAGTATGAACTTCATCAATAAAGAGAACAAATTTTATGTTTTTATCATCTAGGAACTCTCTTGCCTTCTGCTCTAGGTCTAGGATTTTAGGTATCATTTCAGCTAGTGTTGCTGTAAACTTGCTATCCCCTTCATCTAGCAAGGCTAGTAAGGATAGCTCCACAACTACAAGATTATAACCCATCTTGTTTGTCATTTCGCCTGAATTGATCCGTCTTGTCGCTTCACGGACAATAGTGGTCTTACCTGTACCTGCGTTCCCAAGGATAATTCTTGTTGGTTCAAGAATATTAGCTATCGTATCGTTGATAGCACTTAATTCTTTCTCACGCCCCCTAAAATTTCCATCATAGGGGGGGAGAACGATTAAGCTATCCTTGTACTGGTTGTTAAAGTCATCTAAGAGCTTCTTGAATTGCTCGTTACGAAACAGACTGCTTTCTGTTCCTGAACCATTTTCAAGTTCTTCCTTGTATTGTTTAACCTTGTTATTCCAAGAAACAACCTTGGTATCGTAGTTGAACACTAGTTCTTGTCGTTCTGAACTACTAACATGGACTGCTTTAGAAAACTTATTGTCTATTTCTTTGGACTTTCCTTTTGGTTTGTGGTGTTTTTTCTTCTTTCCTACAGTTACCAATTAAGTTCTCCTTTCTGTCGTTATTGGTTCAATGAGTACATTTTAGTAGTGTAGTCACTAAAAGTATTTTCATCATAGTTAAATCGTTTCTTAGCTTCGTTCAAGTTCTGGTTAGCTTTTTCTAGGTTGTCTTGCGCTGTTTCTAGGCTCTCGTTGATAGATTCTTGTTGCTTGATAGCAACTTCATCATTAGGGTTTCGGTCTAGTGTCTCTCTAACTTCTTTCAGCTTGTCATTGAGCGCTTGGATTTCCTCTGTATAAGTGTTTACTTTCTCTCTTGCTACAGATACTACTAGATCACGATAGGCAAGCGTGTAGAACTTCTTAAAGTCAAACGTTACTGTGTCGCCTTCTTTTGACAAAAGGCTATCTACGTCTAGTGTAGTGATAGCATATTTGCTGTCATCTTTGATTGCAGATTTCAAGGTCATGTTTAAGGCGATAATATCTGTCTGCTTCACGCCTTGCGCTTGATTCTTGTTAACATTCTTCAATAGGTCACTTGTAATATCTGATACGATTTTACTATTTGTTCCTGATCCAATGCTTAGTTGATCTCCACTAGAACTTATATCCCCACCACTGGTAGTAGTGTTGTAGATAGCAACCGTGTAGGTCTGCTCTTTAGGATAAGGAATGATGATGAAAAAATCTCCATCAGTATTCATTCGTCCAAAGTAAGTAGGTATGCTACGTCCACCAATATCTGAGGTAGTGACTACCCAATAGTCATTTGCTTTAGTTGGTAGCTTGCTATTACCTTCTTTTACTTCAAGCGTAGCAATCAACACGTCTTGGTTCTTGTCTGTGTAGTAGTTCTTGACTGTGATATTTGCTCCTGAACGTGCAAATTGTAGGCTTTCTCCAATCGGTGTCTGTGAATTACCTATCGCCTTACGCCCTTCAACCACGTTGTAGGCAATAAAGATAGTTGTAAAGACTATCAACAGGAAGGCTAAACCACCTTTTACAGCTTTACTGACATGAGGAGATAGCCTTTTTAAATTCTTATCTAGCATATTGGTTTAACTCCTATCAGGTAAAATGATCTTGTTGCAGGACGATTGAATAAGGCTCGCCCTACTCCCCCTTCGTACTCAATATCAATCTTAGTTGTTGTTGGTAGTTCTGCCCTTACTAGCTTCTCATAATTTCTTGAATCATTCATACGACCTACGAACGACCAATCAACCCCTGTATTAAATCCTTCATAGAGACGGTTTGTGAGGGTAAATACGTTAGATGAACCTAAAGATTTCTTCGTACTTGCTTTCAATGAATCTGTCACATCATAACTCAATAACACTCGTACTTTCTTATCGTAAGTACGTTCAAACTGTTCAGCCAGATACTCATAAGTACGAACATCTAAAACCTCTGCGCCATGAATGATAATCAGGTCTCCTGCTTCTAAAAACTCTGTCACAAAGTCAACTAGGTTGATGACTTGAATATTTTTCTGTAGAGCGTCAAGTTTATCTAAACGTATGTAGTAGTTGACCTTGCTTTCGTCTAGTTCAAGGCTTGTCTTAGAACCAATGAGCGACCTATTATTCGTTAAGAAACTCTCCAAGCGCCTTTTAATTCGTGCAACTTCTTTCGCTTCATCAATCTTCATATCCCTGCGTAGGTTAGCTTCCTTAGTTTCAAAACGTGTAATCGCACGGTTAAAAGCAGGATATTTGCTTGCAGGTTGTTGAAGATAGTTTCTTCGGTCAACCATTACGTCATTATCATTATCCCAAAGAGTTTCACCTTTCATCATTTCGTCAAAGACTTCATCAACAATCCCTGTATCTTCCCCTTGGTAGTAAATCAAGGTCTGGATAATGGTGTTGAATTTCTTCTTAGAGCGTCCATAAGCAGGGATTTCTTCCTCTTTCTCCTCTGTTTTATTTTTCGCAAAAGGTTGTAGAGGGTTGATACTTATTCGTGATCCATCAATAATCTGCGTCTCCTCGATAATCGCATTTTGAAATTGCTTCGTATCTCGATTATGAGGGGTTTCTAGCCTAAAGTAGTCAAAGTCATTTAGGACAATATGGACTACTTTCTTACCTTCCATCAAGAATTGGTTAGCCACTTGTTGACTTGTTACGCTCGCTAGTGACTGAGGTTTCTTAATAGTCTCTGCTTCATCTTGGTAAATATCCTTAAAAACATAGTCTAAACGTGATGATTCTCTAGGAATCGCTACAATACCTAACTTGTTCAGGTAGTTTTTAGCGTCAATCAATACCTTTGGATATTTAGAGTTGCCATCTTCCCCAATTTGAGAAGGGGCTAAAAAGTCATAGCCAAATTCTTCTCCCAATTCATCTTGTAAAGTGGTTCTTTGGAAGAAGCATAGCTTCGCATAGTTCTCTAGGGTAGTAGTGTTTACTTTTTCAGTTACTAGTAGAGGGTTAAATAATGCTCCTCGCTTGTAGCGATTCGTTCCAACCGTGTCAACCAGTTCAAAATACTCTATAGGGTTGTATTTCTTACTGATATAGTTATCAACACCACCCCACCTGTTGAGGATAACTTCCACTTGACGGTCTAGCTTCTCTCTTGTTAGGGCTGTAATAACAATCTCCCAGACATACAAGCCCCCTGACATTTTATCGTCAGACTGTTCAGCAAGATACATAGCGCTATGATGATTTGTAGCCCACTTAATATCTCCTGCAAGTCCACCGTCAGGCAAATCTTGATCGTTGACCTTAACCAGATTGGATAAACCTTTCATTTCCTTACGGTATTCTTCTGGTTTTAGTAGTTGTAACTTGTTCCACGTTGTTACCGTACAACCTGAGATAACAGGAAAGCCTTTGAGGTTGATAATATCCTCTGCTTGCATTTGTAGCCCTCGTCCGTAAGGAGCAAACAAATACAAATACTTTCTAAAGCGCCCATTGATTAGATAGTCTAGGGCATATTCTTTTTCAATAGATTTCATAGTCTATCTAATAACCTTTCTAAGTTTCTTTGGGAGATAGGCATATAACTTGCAACAACTCCTTTTTCAGAACCATTCTTCAAGAACTGTCGTCCTTTATCCAATTCTTCTTCATTTTTTGCAATAAAGAACACTACTTCTTTCTGCGTCAACTCGTTCTTCAAGACATCAACTACACGTCGGTTCTTGATCTGAGCTAGTTTTTTCTGTAGCTTGGTGCTGTTAGGATTTCGTCTAATTTCTCTGTAGTGTTCCTTCAAGCCTGTAAATTCAACACGCTCAATCTGACTTGATTGGATCATTGTGACTTCTCCCAAGTTTGGTAGTAGGTTCTCTAGGTCTGTGTAGATAGCAACTAAGTCTCTGGATAGCATTGACTTATTGACTACACCTTCGACAATATAAACCTCTCCATACATTTTACCGTTATCAAAAATAATCTGATTACCCTTAACCTGCGCTTTAAAACGTAGGTTATTAAGGCTTGGTTTTGCTTTCACTAAGTAAAAGAAAGTACGGAAGCTATCAATCAATAATGTTGTGTCGCTAGAAGGTTTGATATTCAACCACGCCAACCAAAGTAGAGACACACTTACTAAAAATGCAGAAATTACACCAGTAAATACTGATATAGTAGAAGTCCATTGGGAGGCTAAAGTTGCCATGAATATTGTTGCAAAAACTAACATCAATGAGAACCCAGCCCACAAGATTTTAATAGGCTTACCGTTGGTTAAATTCTTGAAAATATCAAAGTAGAAATAAGAGTTGACAAGTCCATGCTTCAAACTTTCGCCAGTCCAATCCCCTTTTGGAATCTGAATGACCTCAAATTCATCATTTTGGGCTTGTTGGTATTCTTGCACTTCGTTTGCCATTATTTACTTCCCCCACGTTTCATAGCTTTGAATTCTTTCCACGCCTCGAACTCTTCTAGTTCAGACATTTCTGAGGTTTGAGGTTGAGGGGTTTCTACCATCTGGACTTGTTCCTGTTCAGCATGAGGTTTCTGAGGTTCTTGCTTGTTGATAATCTTATCACGTTCATTATTAGCAACTGATACTGTCCGTCCGATAACTTCGTTAAGGACACTCTTTGTTCCAATCACGGTAGCTCTTAAACCCCAAAGGATCGAACCTTTTTCTAACGCCCCACTCGATACATCTTGTTTCAATGTATCTTCGTCAAACGTACCCTCTATCTTCTTCTTTGTCTTGTTAAAAATACCCATTTATTACTCTCCTAGATAGTCAGCAAGTGCTTTTTTCATGTATGGATCAGTTACACGCACGTCCTGTTCTTTAAATACAGACTTGATAGCGTCTTTGACTGCTTTCACATTCTTTGTCGCTTCTTCCTCTGACGCTTGTTTCTGACCTAAACCAATACGGACTTTATCTTCCTGAATCAGCTCTTTTACTTCATCAGTCCAACTTTCCATGTTTTCGCCCTTTGCAGGATTTTCTAATACTTTAAAAACATAGTATGTTTTAACGATTGAGCCATCTGGTGCTAGGTTATCTTTTGCAACGACTGTAGCTTCCCCTTCCTTGGTGCTTTGGAGTTTTGTTAGCTCCTCGCTAGAAAGTTGCTCTGTGTTAGACTTGATAGTTGCTGTTTGACCGTTCAATCCTGATTGATCCATTTTGAGGAAATTATCAATCTTAACTCCCTGACTAAGTTGCGTAGCAATATCATTCGCTTGCGCTTCATCTGCAACCATAATCATCTGGACTTTCATTTTAGGGTGGAAAGTCTCCCAACGTTCAGCCATTTCTTCTTGGCTTACGTCCATCTTGTCTTTCAATCCATATTGTAAGGCTAGTTGTTGACGCACTAGAGTATTGATACTCTCTGTACTGTCTCCTTTTTCAAATAAGGTCTTTAGTCCTGCATTACGGTAGTTTGGTAGTGCTGTTGCGATTTCTTCATCTGTGATTTTATCGCCATAAAGCTCTCCAAACGTCTGATATAAGAGCGTGGTCTTAACTAGGTTTGAGCCTTCTAGGGAGTTCTTGTAGTATTCGTACAGCTTCCGTCCTTGAATATAGCCCCCTTTGTAGGTTGCAACTGTTCCCCCTACGGTGTTCCCTGTCTGAACATAGTTAGACAAGGCGAACCCAACTGCCATTGATAACCAAGCTGTTAGCCCAAAAGCAATAATCTTGCCATGCTTTGTTTTTAAATTAAATACCTGCCCTAGATAAGAGCGACATTTATATAAAAAGCCATGCTTTTCTTCAACTTGCTCTGCTACATTCTCTAATTCAACTAAGTTCTCTTTCTTTTCAATTTTTGCGTACTTTTCTTTGTTTCTTTTAACTTTCTTTTTTGCCATTAGATTTCTTTCCTTTCTTGATAGTGTAGATGGTTTCTTCTCCACTCACTCGAATAGAGACTATCAGCCCTAATTGAACTAGACGACTAAGATATATCTTCAACGTTGTTTCTTTTATCTCAGTTATCTTCATCAGGTCTTTTAAAGTCATTTCTTTATTCTTTTTTATCTCTGATAAAATCCACCTTTGCGCTATCGTTATCTTTGATTTTTGTTCCAAAATAACCTCCTCAAAAACAAAAAAATTATTATTATCTAATTATACCATAGTTTTTTTATTTTACTAGTATTTATTGTATCAAGTTTGCAATTTATCTTGATTTTATAGCTTTAAGCAACAAAAAAGCCACTCAAAATCTGAGCGACTTCCTTCCTGCACTTACTAACCATCATATTCTGAATAATCTACACCGTCAATCCACCCTTGAACAATACGGATCAATCGTACAATGATTTCTCCTAAGAATCCATAGAAGATACCTGCAAACCACATAGCGCCTGCGCAACATACACACATAAACGAAAATATCAACCATTCATAAGTGGTTTTATAGGTTAGCAAGAACACGAACCCACTAATGATAGCTCCACCCCAAAATATCTTAGTCAGTACGTCTGACGTGATAACAGTAAAGAACCACCAGATAGGCAATGTTCCGTAGTACCAAATTTTAGATAAAATCTCTCTCATATCATTTACTCCAATCTTTCTTAATCGGCTTGTTAGCCACAATAGAGTTGTGACTAGATTTTTTGTAGTTGTCTCCTGAACGCTTCACGCTTACAGCTAAGAAGCCTGCAATAGTTGAATCAATAAATTTCCTAAACATGATAGTTCCTCTTTCCTTAAAAAACTCTTTCTTAACTTTACGCCATTATTAAATCACAAAAATATTATTTTGTCAAGTATTTGTATTATTTTTTCGTGTTGTTTGATTATTTTTTTGACATAGGAGCAAAAAGAAAAGAGGGCAAACCCTCTATTTCTTATTAGCCTACAGACTTGGCTTTATTTGTAACTTTGTAACCTTCTGATGATGGATTCCAAAATTCGTAGTTGTTTGCTCTCTGGTTATCCTTAGTTATGTATGAATAGTCCCATGAGTATCTTTCTCCATTTCCTTCACCTGAAAATCCTGTTACATTTTGTTCTACAATCAGAATATCTCCATTGTCAAAGACATGACTGACAATAGCAACATGATTAGGAGTTAGAGAAACAATATCTCCACTTGTAGGTGTCTTGGTTGTACTCTTACCAAATTTAGAAGCACCTTGTTTAGCCATTTCCACACCATTTCCTGTCATACCATGAGAATCACCCATTTGTTTTCCGTCTTTCTCCCACAATGCTCCAAAACAAGCACTTGCAAAAGTCGTACATTGGTCGTAAATTCCACTTGCAATATAGGCAGACGCACCGTCCCAACCTTCTTTTGAGTGCCATTTCAATCCAATACTAGTTGGATCAAGAGCATATTGTTTCATTTCAGGAGGAAGGTCATCTTTTTTCCACCACATATTAGAAGTGTAGCTTGTTGAACCACCTGCTTTTTGCCAACCGTCTCCACCAGTTCTGCTGTTGCTGTCGCCACAAACTGCTGTACCTCTATGAGCGCCCATCTTAGCCCCAACTGCCTTATCTTTACTTTCAGCAATAGAGCCTTTCTTAAATGGTGTCTTACCATATTTAGCAATAGCCTTTTCGTCCAACCATTTAAGCTGTTCTCCGTACTGGTCGTACATTTTGTTCAAGGAGACTTGATAGCTTGAATCTGTCGCCCAACCACCATCAGCAATAGCTTTAAAGACTGCTTTTGCGTCCGTGTTGTTGATAGCACCGTCATAGAGTGTCTGACGTGCCATAAATTCAGCCTTACCAACAATCCCTGCGTCAAAACTCTTGAAGTAGGTATAAGTACCACCTGTATTGTCTCCAACGGTAGTTCCTGCTCCTGAGAAGGCAACAGCGTCCTTACCATAGAGCTTCATGGTTTCTGAGAAGTCCTCTAGTTTAGAGGTTTTAACCCCACCCATGTTATGAGCCTGACCGAAAGAAGGTACGCTCTCATTGAAGCTAGTCTCAATCATAGTTTGAATGATAGACGCAGAAGGTAAGAACCCACCTACACGCCAACTTTCAATATAGGCTTGTTCATGCTTCTTAGCAAACTCATTCAACATTGTTGCTGTATCTCTGCTACCAGAAGTTGAAGTGCTACTATCTGTTGAACTATGTGTACCTTTTACACGTTCTGAGCTATCATTATAAGCGCATTTTGGCTTACATTTTGTCTCTACTTTTTCAATATCGTCATCACTAAAGTTTGTTGAACCTGAGTAACGATAAACATATACCGTCTGATGGTCTGTTGCCCCATCACGATATTGAGAATAATTGTCTCTTGCAATACCATTGTGTCCACCTGAACTATGGATAATCGTTTCATTGTCTAGCATAATCATTGTATGCCCTAGATCGCCTGCCGATTGTCCTTTTGTACCCCAGATGATAATATCGCCTTTTTTGACCTCTTTAACGTCTCCTTTGTCTCCCCATTTGCCTTCATAGACTTTATTAAAGCCATTTTGTAGAAGCCACTCATGTTCTGTTTCTGTTGAGACTGGATAATCGCCTGCTGTCTTACCTGCTCCACCTGCTACTAAAGCCATGTAAATAGCAGAAGAACAGTCATATTGTAGAGGCCCTTTTCTACTTCCTGCGTCCTGACTGTAAGTAACCTTGCCTTCTCTTTCTTCAAACCACTTAATAGCAACTTTAAGGTCAATCTTAGTTCCCTTTTTATTGCCATCTTCTGCCGAGATTTTGACCTTTTTATCTTGGGAAACGTTTGAGCCACCCCAAGTAGATACTTTCTTAGAATCGCCTTCGATTTTATCTAGTTCAAAGACCTTGTAGGCTTTTTCAGAAGCGTCTTTTCTAGCTTGTAAGCTATTTGCTAACGCCCCTGCGTCTGGTCGTTCATATAGGTTAGCCCAATCTTCAGCAGATTGAGACGGACTAGTGTTCTTTTTGTTGATATACGCTAGTACAGATTGAGGTTCTGAGTAAAGAACGAACTCCCCTTGATTTCGTGCAGACCATTTGCCATCAAACCCACTCCAACTAGTATATTTGCTAGAAGGGTTAAATCGATATAGTCCACCACTGTCCCCACCTTCTTCTAATAAGTCTAGGGTAAAGGTTGTGTTCTCAGCACCACCGATATTACCAATGATCCCTGCAATCTCAACTCCTGAAAGACCTTGCTCTTTCCAAAATTCAATAGTGTCTAGGGCGTTTTGGTAGGCTTTTGTTCCCTTCTTAGTCCACTCTGTATCTTGTAGCGTTTCTGCCGATACTTTATTTGAACTAGAGCTGTCTTTGTTGTTACCTGATTTTTTTGCCTTTGCGTCTTGATTTACACCACAATCGTCATCAGGAGAAAAAGAGTAGTGAACATCAGCATAAGCAATTATGCCATCACTAATAACAGGGATTGCCCCTGACGTATATATTACATTAGCTAAGAATAAAGTCAATACCAAAGCTGATTTGCTCTTTATCCTAGACCTTTTCTTTTTTTCTTGATGATAGGAAATTCTTACAATTTTATGTTTTGTCATTAAAATAATTCACCTTTTGATTATTTTTTTGTGCATTTTGACATGGTTTTGTAATCTCTTGACTACATCAAGTTTTATCAATGTTGAATCTGGATATTTCCTACTAGAATAGAGAACTGAACTTGGTTCATTTCTTCGCTGTAGCTTCCTGCAACTGTTACAGAATGATTATCCTTTTTTCTAACCATATCAACTGCAAATTGATAGATATTCTCATAATTACTCTTAGTAGTTGTGAGTGTATCAATCTTAACTTCATATTCTGCATTTAGAGCTTGGTGCATTACCTGTACCATATCGTTAGTAGTAGGGCTGTAACCACCTTGAACACTACCTACATTTTCAGGATTTTTTTTCAATCCTGCAATCGCTCTTTCAATACCTGCCTTGACTTTTTCTCTCTTTTCGCCTGAGATTTCCTCTGTTGGTTTCTCTAACTTTTCAACTGCTCTTGCGTGAGTGTCGTTGTAGTAAGAAGAAGACTTCTCTGAGCTTTCAGTAGTTGAGGAAGGTTCAGTAGTGACTACTCCTGTACTTTCCTTTAGTTCAAAGTTTGCTCCTGCACTTGGTTTAGGAGACAGCAAGATAAAGGCTGTTACACCAATAGCAATTACTCCTACAACTGAAAGAGACCAGATAATCTTAGCACGATTAGATAGATTTTTAAAATACTCCATCATATAGTCCACCTACCTTTAATTATTTTGTGCTTCTAGGCGTGCAACAAGAGTGTTGATCCAATCCTTACCAAGTGTCAAAGGCTTTCCATTGCTGTTTTCTTTGTCTTTGTTCTTGTCGTCTGTTTCTTCAACGTACATTTGACCTGTCTCACGATCATAAGTGATTACTTTGTAGAACTTGTTATTAGACGTAAAGTAACCTTTTAGGTCGCCATTATCTTTCTTAGTAAGTGTCTTGATACCCTTAGTGATGGTATCAACGTTCTTCTCATACTCCTCTTTGGTAAGGCTGTATTTCTTTTCTTCTTCTTGCTCTGCTTCCTCTTTAGCTTTTTCAACCTCTGACTTAGCTGTAGCAATCAATTCAGCATTGTATTTAGTGTTCCCATTATGAGAAATAAAAGCCCAAGCTCCTGATCCTGCCAATGCCACAACACAAGCTCCTACAAAGATACCATATTTCAGGTTAAATTTGTTATCATTCTCTTTTTGTTTTTTCTTCTTAGGGATTTTAGCTTTCTTGTTGTTCTCTTTTTTCTTTTCTTCACGCTCTGCCTTGCGCTTTTCTCTCTTTTCTTCCTTGGTTGCAGGCGCTTCATTCAGCCAAGCGCTTGGATCGAATGGTTCATTTGTTTTCTTTGCCATAATTTAGTCCTCTGTCTTTCTAATTTTTAAAATCAATCTGCTCTAGTTCAACTCCTAGAGCTTCTGCAATTCTGCGTTGGTGCTTTGGTAGTGGAATCAATCCCTCTGTCGCCCATTTAGAGACTGACCGAGGGGAAACGTCAACAATTTCAGCCAATTCTTTATGACTAATCTTTTTCCATGCCAACCAAGCCCTTAGTGGTAGTGCTTTTATTTCCATGTATTCTCCTTTTTGATAGTTTTAGTCCCTCAAAGGACTTTGTTCTCATAAATGAATTATATCACAGAAAAGAAAAAAAGCTAGAGTTTTCTCTAACTTTTTATTTTTGTTCAGGGATAACCCTCTTGCCGATAGCCTGTATAACCTCTCTTTGTTCGGTCATAATCGCCCAATGCAAGCCAATTCTTGCAGACGCTCGCAAGTCATTGTGGTTGCCATTTTCAGGGAACTTCCATAGGTTCAAGAGTTTAAGGAGTTCATCAGGAACAGTCGTTTTATATTCATTGTTACTAATCAGCTTCGTGTCAGGGTAACATTTTTGTATCATTTCGATTGTCTGGATAGGGGTGTTATCCCTTGCCCTGTCATTCTCTCTGACCGTGAACTTTTCTGTTACAACTACATCATAGTCAAGGAACTTGCCTATTTCATCATACCAAGCCTTGAAATTGTCACGTCCAAATCCTACTAGCCAATGGTTTATTTCAACCTCGTTGTCTAGCAGGATAATACCTGTTGTGGACGTTTCGTAAAAATTTGAAGATGGATCAATAGCTAAAATTTTCATTGCTTAGTCCTTCCATAAGTCCATAGCGCTTAGAAACTCCTCTGAGGCTTCTACATGGCTAACATCTGGAAGGAGTTCTCCATAATTTTGTTCGTGAACCCCAAGCGCCTGCGCTCTTGTTTGTACTCCTTCAATAACCCACTCATGTAGCACGTCAACAAGATATTTTACGCTTCTTGCGCTATTTTGCTTGCAAATTTTCAAAGCAAGTTCTAAAATGGTTCTCCGTTCTATCTCTGGAAATTCAAGTAGCTCTTTGACTATATATTTTCTTGCTTTTCTTGAAAGTTTAGGCAAAAGTTTTTCTACCTCAGAAAAATCAAAATCCTCTGCCATTTTATCTAGGGTTGTAATTGGCGATATTTTTAGTTCTTGCTCTAATTCACTTACCCTTCCTAATGCAGTAGCAATAACACCTTGCGCTTGTCTGCTATTCAAAAGATGATTATTTTCCAGTTTTTCTAACAGTTTAATATCTTTTCGTTCAACTAGATCATGCTTTTTCATCTGAACATAAAGGTCATTCATAAGGGATAACTGTTTCTCAGAAGCAGGGAGAGATACTTTTTCTAAAGACCATCTTAACTCTACTCCGACAACACTTCTTCCTGCTTTAATTTTAATAGTTTCCACATTTAGCTCTGTATGCTCGTTTATATCCTTAATCGCAGGAGATAGGTGTTTGTCATTCAAGGATTTAAAATTATTCATAGTTTTTCCTGTCGCTTTAAAAAGCATTTTAATTTCTTCTAACGACAAAACAACACTATTTGTTTTATTTCCTGACGAAACTAGTATTTTTTCATAAAGCGTTTGCCCTGAACTTTTTAACTTTGAAAATGTATGTATGTTATACATTAAAGGGTTATTTTCTGCTGACTTTAACAACTCCAAGATAGGACTGAACCCTTTTTCATCTTTGGTAGTATTAAAATAGACATGATACTTCCCTTTGATATACCTAATATCACTAAAAATCTGGAACGTTCCCCCTATATAATCTAAAGGATCATCTGATTCAAGATTTGCTTCAATATTGATACTAGCTCCTGATACTTCAGTTCTATCTTTTGTGATAGGCTTTAGTTCGTATCTCTCATATTTTGTATTGCCTGTTAGTTTAATAACTTCATCAATTCCAAACTCCGCTTTGACTACTTTGTCTGTCATTTTCACATGGAGTAATGCTAGTGAAAATAGTACATTTTGTGTAGCAGTCAACTTTTTATTTAAGTTGCTTAATAAAAGTTTGTTGCTTTTAGCAAGCCAACCTGTTTTGGGATCGGATAATTGGTTTATTTCCCCTTGTTTTTCAGTTAATTCATTCATGGTTAAGAATCCTTTTTTCTTTTTCTTGGTTATATTATACTACTTCTTTATCGATAAAGCAACTATTTTTGAAAAATAGTTGCCCGAACCCCACTTTTTGGTTGCTTTTGGCATTTTCCTAAAATATATACCCCACATTTTGGTTGCTTTTCAAAAAATTCTCCTAAAGCAGATACCCCACTTTTTGGTTGCCCAAACCCCACTTTTTGGTTGCCCAAACCCCACTTTTTGGTTTCTTTTAATTTTAGGAATCGCTCAACCACGCGCTTTTGAGGGCGTTTGAATCTCTCTTATCTATATCTGTATCTATTATTATTGAGAGAGAGAGTAAATAAATAAAGCGCCCCCTTTTTCAAAACAATTTTTATTTTACCCCACTTTCAAGAAAAAATGTAAACAGTCTTTTTTTATGAGCCTGTTCACACAAAAACAAAAATATGAGCTATACTAGAAATATAAAAATAGAAAAACGAGGTATAAACCATGCTAAGTGAAAAACAACGTGACTTTACTTATGAGACAGCAGGAGCTTTACGAAATATTGCAATAGTCGTAGAGGACAAATATCATTCTGAGACGTGTATGTTCCCAGATGAAATTCTTTGGGCTTTGCGTGATGGTGGGAAGGGAAATCTAGCAGACGAACTAGAGGAAAGTTGGGAAAGTGTTTCTCTTTATTCAACTTTGGATAGTGGAGACGAGTTAATTCAAGACTTATCTAATAAGGTTGGATATATCCGTAACAAAGCAGACTATCTTTTGTTCCGTTTGCAATATTCAGATACTACGGATCAACTTTACAACAACCGAGCGAAATTGCTTGCGAATATTGAAAAGGTCAATGAAGTTTTAAAACACGTCTATACAAGCGATACTAGAGCAAGAATTATGACAAGCCTTCAAACCTTGCACGGAATCTATGACGTTTTAAATAACAGCATTATCTCTCCATTTCTTGCATTGGAAGGGGAGATTGTTAAAATCCAAGAGAGCTTTTTCAACCAAGCACCTTCAAAACTACCTGAGAAATACCGTCCTGCTATAGAGACTATTTCTGAGGGATTGGGTGGTGTCTATAACGATATGGTTATTGCTGTGACTGCTTCAAAAAACACTCCATCAGAAGATGATTTGAAAAAAGAGCTTTACTCTGACGTATTCTTTGCAAGCTACAGCAATGCTAGAGCGACTATTGAAAGTGCCAAGCAAACAAGCCTTACTGTATGTTCAGATATTCAAGTTATTTCTAACCAAATCAAACGTCTTTTAGACGGAGAAGGTACTGTCTATGACTTTGCAGGAACTCTTGTCAATGCAAATTATGATGAAGTGATTGTAGCATACAGAAACCATGCAAAAGAGCTTGAACCACTCCTACATTCTGCTAAGAAAGAGCTTCAACGCCTAGAGGCAGAACGTGAGGAAAAGAATGACAGAAAACTTGATGAAGGGATTGAGACAATCAATTTGTTAGTTCATCAGCTTAATACTATTATTGAAATGGCAGAAAAATGCCCTTACCACTACATGAATAACTTAACAGCATTGAAAGATAACTTGACTGTAGCAAGTAAAGAGTTTCTAGAACAGGGGATAGTCTAAAGGATATACAGGAAAGAAAGTAGAGGGAAATTATGCTTACTGAACAACAAGAAGAAAAAATCCAAGAGTTAGAAAGTGCTTTTAAAAGACTAGTAGATATTAGTAATGACGATTATTTTTATAAACTTCTTCTTTACCCAGATTGTTTTAAGCACTCATTGTTATTTGAAGAAGATAAGGATAAATTATTAGCAGAATTGTATATTAAATGGAAAAATACTGCAATCGCACCAACTAATCTCAATAAGGTAAATAATTATATTGACGAATTAACGCAAAAAGCCCATTTTCTCACAAGTAAACTAGATTATTCTGATTTACGCCTTACCTATTCAGAGGTATTAAATAAAGTCTATGAAACTCGTAAAAATCTTAACGAAAACATTGAAATAAGAGAAGTATATTTTAGAGGGAGAGGACGCTTTTGGATTTAAGAGAGTACCTTTCCCAGAAGAATATAAAAACCCAATTAGAACAACTCTATCTAAAATAGATGGAGCAAATTGTAAATTAAGCAACGCTTCAACCTACATATCCTACATTTTAGACTTTGATGTATCTTCAAAAGGTTACGATAAAGATTTCAGAATAGAACACGAAAGATATACTCAGGAACTTTCAAATATAGAAAAAGCCTTTATAATCGTTCATACACACAATTCAAACGTGAGAAGTTTAGGTAGTGAATTGATTGAAGGACAATTTGGGCTTGGAGAATACCAAAGCTATATCTATGGTGGAGATTTTGCGATTACAATACCTCACACTCAATGTTTAGAAATTATGAGCAACTATAAAAAAGTAGTTGAGAAAGAAAAAGCTAGGCTTGAAGCAATTCGTGAAGAAGGAGACAAGAGTATTCTTAACAAACTAGGACAGCTATACCTTCTAAGCCGAGAGGTAGAAAGTGCTAAGAAAGAATTGACTGTCGCCAAGGAAGAAAGTGCAGAAGCCTACCACAACTTGAAACAGCTTGTTCATGACGTGGTAATAAAACAAGCAGGTTTACCACAGCTTGATACAGTTCGTTCATGACGTACAAAAAACTCAAAATATTATTCAAAAAATATCAAAAGCCCTTTATTTCAAAGGGGTTTTATGGTATAATAGTTTTTGTGAAACTCAATAAATAAAAAAAGCGACCTATTCTAAAAAATGTTGTTGTTCATCTAGGTTCGCTTTTTTTGCCCCTCAGTTGCTCCAGAAGGGGATTTTTTTGTATAGTCGATAAAATGTACCCTTTTTCCTTAAAATGGCGTACAGGCGATTTTAAGAGCAAATTAGAGGGTGTAAAAAACAACTACTTCTTTTCAGAAATAGTTGTTTTTTTACTGATAGTTACTAATAGTGAAAGTTCTTTCTATTCTTTGTTATTTTCTTGTCCGAAATCTTCAAGATTTTGGGCGAATGACTGAACAGCGTCAGTTAGATAGTCAAAAATGACTGTGAATACTTCTTCTGAGACAAGGGCAACGTCATCAGAATCAGTAGTGATAAGACGGATACTTTCTTTGACCTCTTTAGCTGAGTTAGAAACAGAATCCAATCCATCTGCGTTTTTGACAAGGTCTTTTTGATCCATATTCAAAACAGCAAGAGCTTTGTTGATAACATAGCTTGTTGCAGGTGGTGGAATCAGCAAACCGTCTCCTGCGAAAGAGCCAAGGTGTTTTGTATCTGCCTTGACCTTTTCTAACAAGTCCATAGTTGTTAGAGCGTCCTCTGCCATAATTTCCATAACCTTTTTACGGTTGTGAACAAAATCCAACATATAGCGAACTCCTTTCAATTTTATTTAAACTCATTATAACATAAAACCTTTATAAGATAAAGGGGTGAGAAAGAAAAAAGCATATTAAATAATCTATAATATGCCTTTTTTATTTATAAGCGACTTCTCCACTTGAACAAGTCCAGACGAATCCTGACTTTATTCAAGAAAGAGTGGTCGTGTAGTAAGAAGCGAATATCAGATCTATCTAGTTTTCCCTGCCAGTTATCACTTGTCAGGAATTGCCCTCTGGTACGCCATCTGCTCCTATGAGTTGCTATGAAAACCTGCGTTATCTGTCCTAAGTGCAGGATTGCTTGACCTTTTTTATTGTACTTGGTCGTAGGAACGTTGATTAAAGCTCCGTTCAGGATTTCTTTCAAGCTCCCTTCATGATAAGACTGTAGCATAGCTTTTCTCAGGTCGTTAGGGAATTGATAAGTAAGGCGCGTGCCATTTAGCATACGAACCTTACAGAAAACATTTGCTTTTGTACTGTCTATCTCCTGCATTATCCTACCTTACGTTTCCACTCAATTTCCCAATGGAAATTAGAGCGATCATGGAATGTTTCTTGTAGTAGTATTTCTCCGTCTAAGGAGACAATAGTTGCTACCCAGACAGCAGAATAATCTTCCTGTAGTTGAATATCAGTAAACCAATAAATAGGCTGTTTTTTGTTGAGTTCACGCACCTTTTCCTCAAACCTATTCATGTCCTCTTGGTTTAAGCGACTATCAAAGCCGATACAGAAGGTCTCGTCTCCGTGAAAACCAATAGAATTGATATGAGTAAGGTCATAGCGTTCTACGTTCTTAGGATAGATTTTCAAGTGTTTTTTGTAGCGACTGCGCTTGTTACCATTGCGAGCTTGGTATCTTTTTCCAGAACCCTTGTCATACTTGATTAGGTATTGATGGTAATGGTTATCGTGGTAGTAGATACCATTGTCAAAAGGTCTGCTTTCAAGCTCCTTAATACCGTTAGCAAGTTGAACAGGGCTTGCAACAGTAGTGATATTAAGGGCAATCATGTTGCTATCTACTACTTGTTGCTTGCTTAGTCCTTTGACCTTTTCTTTAGGGTTATTGTGAGCATACAGGGCTTTTATCCCTTCCTCATTGTACTTGTAGGGGTTGAACCAAAGATCAACCCTCAACCAAAGCAATTTTAATTTATTCATACTTTCTTAGTTCTCCTATGTTTCATGTGAAACCCTACATTTTCCCTCTGTTTCCAGTTTTTCGGAACTTCCAATCTTTCGGAATTGGCTTTGGAAGGATTGAGTTATCCTTCTTTACTTCTTCTTTGGTTGGAGTTTCTTTATCAGGGTAAAGTTCGTTAGCAATAGCTTCTTTGTCAACAGGTGTTTTAGGCTCAGGTTCAGTATGTGAGACACGTTCCTCAATCGCTTCTTCCACCTCATAATCTAGTTGTGGAATTTCCTTTTCTTGTTCCTGTTCTTTCTCTTTATCAAGTTCCATTTGCTTAACTAAGGCTTCCAATTTGCGCTTCCTAGTGTCTAGTATGTCATCTAGCTCTAAGGCAGTTTGGGCGTTCTTTTCTTCATAACGCTTCCTGTACTCCTCAAAAGTCTCTTTGTGAACACTCTTAGTCTCGTAAGGTTGAGCAGAAGCAATAGCAGGTGTACCCTTTGGTTTTTCTTGGCTAGGAATAACTACGTCCTGCTCGTCCATGTTTTCGTCTATGACAGGACTTTTTTGGTGCTTGATAGCGTAGCGATAAACCCCACCTTTTGTAATATCTCCAAGGTCTTTAGGTTTGATAAACCCTTCTTCAAAAGCGTCCATAGGAACACGCTCATTGTAGTAACGTTCATCAGGATATTTTTTAATCGTGGAATCAATAATGTCATTGATGTTTTCGTCTGTAAGGAATACCCCTTGAACACGAACAAGGCTAGGATTGTCCGACCACTTAACATAAGTGTCTCCTTTACCAAGTAAGCGTTCTGCTCCTGATTCTCCAATCGCAATATCACTTTCAATGTTATTAGCAACCTTATAGACAATCTGAGAAGGCAAGTTAGCCTTGATTTTACCCTTGATAATATCAGCTCGTGGTGTCTGAGTTGCAATGTGGATCAAGATACCTGCTGAACGGGCTTTTTGACCTAGACGTTGCATGGAATCCTCTACCTCGTCTCCGTTTGTCATGATAAGGTCTGCTACCTCGTCTGCAATCAGGATAAGATAAGGCTCTCTATCTTTAGGAGCTACTTTTTGGTTATAGGTCTGTAGGTTACGAACCCCAATTTCCTCAAACAAGCTATTTCTACGCTCCATTTCAGTTACAACAGCATTGAAGGCATTTTTAGCACCGTCCATGTCTGTAATAACGTCTGTATAGAGGTAAGGACTTTTCTTGTAAGGTGTGAACTCCGTTTTCTTTGGATCAATGATGATGAACTTAACGTCATCAGGGCTATTGTGCAAGATGATAGACAAGTAAATCATGTTGATACCAACCGATTTACCAGAACCAGTTGTACCTGCTGTTAGGATATGTGGAGCTGTCGCAAGGTCGTAAGTTCTTGGAACTCCCTCTGTATCAACCCCAACCAAGGCTTGCAATGGTGGTAGATTTTTCTTGCCAATAAAGGCTTTCTTGTAGTTGGTATAAGCGTCAGCAGTAATCTTATTATCAAGTGGAATTTGAATGATAATCTGACCTGCTCTTAGGGTAATGTTTATATCCTGCTTGCCAAGGTCACTTTCCAAGTTCTCCTTCATTTGCTCTGTACCCATGTTATTTACACCTTTAGGTTTGGAATAAATAAATAGAGCGTTAGAGTTTGTAGCTCTTGAATCATTAAATTGCAGGTTGACCTTTTCGTTAGAACTGATAAAGGTTTCAAGCGACAGTTTAAGGTTTTCAACTTCTTCATTTGCAAGTTTGGTTTGTTCTTCAATCTTTTCTTGTAGTTTCTTATCATACAGAACCTCAATATCCCAAGAGCTTTTTTCTTCGGTAAAGATACCTGTATCAATGATTTCAATTTCAGAACCATCAGACTTCTTGCCTTTGCCAAGAGCTTCTTGTAGTTTCTTCTGCGCTTCCTCAATCTTATAAACGTATTCTTCGGTTACGATAGCCTTCGCTTCAAAGAAATAGAACTCTTTTTCAGTCAGGCGTTCTGAGAAGGTAAACAGTTCCTCTGTCGCAAAAGTCAGCTCACTAGGTAAGTCCTTAAAGAACGTACCTTCAAGCGCCTTACGAATAGCCTTGTTTTTTGGGCGTTCGATCCTGACGGTTGCGATTGAAAGAAAGTCACTTCCGTTCACTTCTTTTCTGGTATGAACTTCAATAGCCATACGTCTTAATATATCACGAGCTTTCACGTCCTGCTTAGAGTTCTTGACCTTGCCTTTGTCATCATAGTCCAGTACGTTTAGTTCTAGGTTTTTGATAACGTCTCTACGGATAGCTCTAGCCATTCTATCGTCTTTAAAGGGTTGCAGTTCTCCCTCATGATGACGAAAAGCAATAGTTACCAGATAGGCAAAAACAATAAATAGCAGGACAGGCAATAAGGCTTTTAAAATCCCATCCAAGGGGAGTTCTATTTGGATAAATTTTTCTAGGTTTGTACCTAGCTTGCTGTCAAACCCTACTCGCTCCTGCACTATTAAGGCTAGTTTTTGTAACAGGAACAGTATTAGTTGGGTTACTACGATTAACCCTACAAAGATAGTAACGGTAAATCCTGAACTCCACAAAATCCTAGAAGCCTTTGCGTAAGGATAAACGTTCTTACCGTTCTTGTAATACCTCTGTAGTTTCTTTTTCTTTTTCTTCTTTGAACTTTTGGAACTCATAGGTACTCCTTATAGTTTGTAATCTTCATCAGTTTTAGGGAGACTGATAACTCCATAGTGTTTTTCGTAAAACTCAATCAAGCCAGTAATCGTACTGTATCGTGCTTGCTCCCAACCGTTCTCTACTAAGTGCAGAACAGACTTGCGAGTAATACCGATTTGTTGCGCTACAAAGTAGGCAGTAAACTTCCCTTCTTTCAGGTCGTTTATAATACGGTTACAGGCAAACTCAATCAGTTTCTCAATGTATTCTGTTTCCATGTTGCTCCTTTGTTGATTAAATAAATTATTATTCACACCTATTATATCAAAAGTCCTTTGAAAAATCAGCATTTTAAGAAAAAATATTATTGAAAAAATTATTAAAAAATGATAAAATGATTTTAAACAAAATAAGGAGTTCAAAAAATGGGGTACAATCCTAACGATTTTTTCAAAAAGAGTAGTACAAGTACAGGCGAGGTTGTGACAACGTATGATCCAAGCGTCATCACTCGTAGAAGCGAGCGTAAGGTCATGTCTAGTAAAGAAATTGCCGATTATTCAAGAGAAGTGTCAAGGGGAACAAGCTTACGGAACGCTCAGTCAAACATGGGCTTATCATCATCTATGGGTAAATCTGACCGACAGACAGCCCTACTTGCAGGTGTTAAGAAGGGTAGGTTCAAGAGCGTAGCCCAGATTGCTATGGCGCTCAACGTCCAAGAGCCAACCGTCAAGAAATATTTGAAAGAACTGAAAATAGACTTCGATTCATCAACAGGGAAGATTATTTCAGGGAGTTAAAAAGCGTGTTTCACAACACGTTTTTTTAATTTCTTACAACATAAAGATAATACATAAACACATAAAAAGGCGTTTAAAAACACAAAAAGATAATAAAAATAAGCTAGAAAACAATCTAGCTTATTTTTCCATATTCTTCAAGGCTTCTTCCACGTCAAACGCATTCAAAATACATGAGAACGCAAGGGCAATATTTCCAAGTCCTGCATGAGCTACACGCATTAGCTTCTCACGTTGAGAAGGTGTCATGGAGATATTTAAACGATTGTGACGTGAATCGTTCGTGATGGTGTTCTTCACAAAGAATGTAGGTTCTTCAATAGCCTTATCCACGTCAAAAGCGTCAAGGATTGCTCCGATTGCCTTAGATTTGTTTTGGCAACCTGCTTCAATTAGGCACTCTAGTTTGCGCAAGTTTGCGTCTGAAATGTTGGTAGAAAGTTTTTCAGCTTTAGGCTCAGTGATTTGGAGCTTATGGAAGAAAGTGTTGGTTTGCTCTGTAGTTTCTACAACAGGCTCTTTCTTCGCTTCTGTTTTCTTTTTAGCAGGCTTCTTAGCAACTTTCTTTTTAGGAGCTTCAACAGGTGTTTGTTCATCTGTATCAATAGCGTCAAATACGACTTTTTTATTTGTTTTAGTAGGCTGTTTAGTAGGTAGATCAAATGCCATTTTAATTTCCTCTTTCTTAATTTCCGAATTATAAAATAGTGTTTCAAGACTATACTATTGTGTTGGAATGGTTATAAAAATAATATCCCAACACAAAATGATAATCAGACTATGTTTAATTTATGCTACGTCAATAGCGCCCTTGATTGTTTCAAGGCTTTCTTGTAGCTTAGCAAAGTATTTTTCAAAACTTTTATTACGATATTTAGAGCGCTTCATAATGTCAAAAACCGTTTTGTTTTCTGCACTTGCGTCACGGAAGATGTTACGCTCCCAGATGTTCGTAATGAATAGTTCATTATCCTTGGTTTGTTCTAGGTATTCATTTGTAGCAGTAACGCCATGAGTACCACCACCAGATTTAAGCAAGTTCCCAACAAAGACGACTTTAGCTTTCATGATAGGCTCGTCATCGTCATTGACAAGGTTATCATCATTTTTAAGGGCTTCTGCACGGTTATATACTCCGATAGCACCGTCCATTTCGTCACGCCCTGAACCTGTCACAGCAATCAGTAGGTCACTAGCTAGGTAGAAGCTGTCAAGCAAGACACCTTCACTATTGTGAGTATCAATAATAACGTAATCGTAAAACTCACTCAGTTTAGAACGTTTAAGCCAACGTTTAAAGATTAGTGGGCTTTTACGTTCCTTATGTTCAATATGATCTTCAACCTCTTTCAAGCTATTAGTAGCTACGAGCAGGTCAAGGTTTTCTTTGACAGTTAAAGGAACAACAGGTTTTTTACGGAAGATATTCTCAAAGAGATTTTCTTCAGAAGAAATATCAACAACTTCTCCTTTTTCGTTTTCTTGATAGATAAACCGTTTAGACGTGTCTCCTTGACGGTTTGCGTCAATTAGTAAGACACGTCCATAGTATGCAAGATAATCAGCTATTAACGTTGCGAGAGCTGATTTTCCTCCTCCCCCTTTTAAGGAAGTGAGTGTGGCAACTTTCATAATATTGTACTCCTGAAATATAAGATTGTGTTTATCTTTTTGTGTTGAGATAAATTAAAAAATAATCACCAGACACAAAAACATAATCACTTAACACAATTTAATAATACCATAATGAAAAACCTATGTCAACAAAAAAGACAAAAAAAGTTTAATTTTTTTAAAAATAAAAAATCCCTTATTTATATAGTTGTAAGATGAAAATAATAATGGTATTATAGATTATATAAAAATAA
>OAZX01000237.1_pt1 | contig 33817 bp, 26 predicted proteins | sample 1495341 | NCBI WGS metagenome assembly OAZX01 (sample SAMEA2580119, study PRJEB22360) | human gut metagenome | biome: human gut; feature: human-associated habitat; material: faeces | place: Denmark | collected 2008/2010 | reverse complement strand
TCCGGAATCAAAAACAGCGGTAGACCGCTTGACAGCGGGTGGGTGGTCCAGAGATCAGGTGGGGGAGGAATGCGGCGCAGGCCATGGAAGGCCGCCGGATCATGCAGAGGATCATTTTGTGCCGGTTTGGAGAAAAAAATGATCCTTAACTATTTGAAAACATGGTATAAAAGTCAAATCACAGGACTATTCCCCGACTCAGATCCACCATGCAGACCGGCCGATCCTTCGCCGCCCATTTTGAAGACGACGCTTCGCGTGAGGCCTACCTCGCGTGGTCGGCTGCGCAGATGATCGTCTACAACGCGAAGGTGGAAGAGTCGAACTACTTCTGGAAGTTCCGCTGCAAGTTCTGGTCGCCGGAGCCGCTTCCTAAGCCCGATCAGAAGTACGCCCACCTCGTGAACCCCGACACCGTGCCGTGGGTGAAGGAGGTGCCGAGCGCTGTTCGAGGCATCGGCGCGTACCGCTTCTATCAGGCCATGACACGCTTCATGCGGGGGCTTTCGAAGCGCCCTCAACGCAAGCCCATCAGGAACGCCGACCGGCAGCTTACGCTCACGCGTGACTACTTCTCTGTCAAGCCGGTTTCGCAGAAGTGGTGGGAGCTCACTTTCGGATCGAAGAAAAAGACAGCAGGCCGCATCCGCTTCCGCGCCCACCGCAGGTTTGAGATGCCGGCGATGGTGATGATCACTTGCACGAACCAGTGCCTCCAGCTCGGCTTCAGTTACGAGGACGAACTCACGGAGTTCCCGGAAACAGAGGAGGAGATCCTCGCCCGGTTGAGGAAGCTCACCCCCGAAGAGTTGGCCGAGCGTACCATCGGCGGCGATGTTGGCGTCAATATTCGTTTGCAGCTCAGCAACGGGGAGTCGTTCAACCTCTCCGAGATCGAGAAGACCCGCATCGCGCGCAAGGACTTCGGCCGCAGGCGGCATCAGCGCCGTCTAGCTCGAATGAAGCTCGGGAGCAGCAACTACAGGAAGCAGACGCGGAAAATCGCCAAGACCTACGTCTACGAGAAGAACGTCAACAACAACTTCTGCCACCAGACCTCGCACAAGATCGCTGTGATGGAGGGGATCGAGGTGGTGGCGCTGGAGGATCTGAACGTCGCCGGAATGGTCCGGCGGCCCAAACCGAAATACGATGACAAAGGCCGCGCGCAGCCGAACGGCGCATCGGCGAAGAGCGGCCTCACCAAGGCCGTCACGAAAAGCCGCTTCGCAAGGCTGCGGACCAGCATCCTGTATAAGTGCCGCAGAAACGGCAAGGTCGCGGTATTTGTAAATGCGAAGAACTCATCCCGGGAGTGTTCCAAATGTGGATACACGGCGAAGGAGAATCGTCCAAGTCAGGCGGTCTTCTGTTGCGGACGCGAGGGATGCGGGCACGAGGAGAACGCCGATCTGAACGCCAGCCGCGTGATAAGGAAGCGCGGCGTGAAAATGATTCTTGAAGGATTGGTGAAGAAGAAGGAGTCGAAGAAGCTCCTTCGGGTGCCTCGTGCAAAGAAAAGAAATATAGGGGTGGATCGCCCCGAATCGATGCCTGCCGAGCTCTCTGTGTGTTCCTGTGTCCTTCACGGCGTTGGAATCGTGGCGGCTTTGAATCAGGAAGCAGACGCCGCGAGGATCTGCAAATCAAGAAGCTCCGGCCTTCAGGCCGGAGAGTGATCACTCCTCTAACTTTTCTCCATTTTGGTAGAGGCAAATGCGTAGGACAAGCCGCATGTTTATTGGCTAGGATTGAGACCGCAGAAACGGTTTAGGAAGGGAGGAGTTCGCATGCTCGAATGGCTTGATCGTTATATGGCTAAATTTGCCCAGACTGATCACATTCGGCGTGAGGAACATGCTCGCCGTCAGGAAGAGGCATCGCCGGCGCATGAAGAAGCGGTGGCCCTGCTTGAAGCCTTCCCATATTCTGGTCCTGGACGTGCACGCGTGATCGCCGCTGCGCTTTCTGCAATTACTCAAGAAACACTTTTGGATGCGGCTTATGCCAGGCGGCTTTTGCGCGCCATGGTGGAAGGCTTCTCTCAGGCGGATGCAGATGTTCAGACGACGCTTGCACCGGCTCAGGTTGCACTGAATCTCTTGCCTACGCTGCGGGGTGCTGCGACGGCCGGCGGGAGTGTCGGCGCACCGTTTGCGCTGATTGAAGGCACGCTGGCCATGCGTACAGGACAGTTCGATGTGGCCATCAAGCGGCTGGGCGACGCTAACCGTGAATTGCGCGCGTCTCTTGTGGAAGACTGGTCTGAGCTTCTGCCGTCATCACTCGACGGCGACATGCTGCCCGCTGCTGTTGAATTGGCTGCCGATACGCTTTCACAGCTTGAGAATCCGGATCTTCGCTTCTGGACGCGCGTGCTGCTGACGGTTCCGGGTGATCAACTGGGTGTGCCGCATCCTGATGAGCTGCTGCTTGCCGCAGGCGAGCTCGCGCTCAATCTTCACCGCACAGCTGGTCTGGTGAATAAGCCTGAACCCGAAGAGCGCCGGCAGCTTCTGGAATCGGCGGATAAGCACTATCGAAGTCTCTTCAATGGGCTCCATCCTCAGGCAGCAGGGTGCCGAAGACTCTTAGGACGTATTGATCAGGGCGAATAACGGACCGCAGTATCTGCCGTTATTCTGAGAAAACACTTCCAAAAAAAGAGAAGGACTCGATAGAGAGCCTATTGTGCGGCTATCGAGTCCTTCTTCGTTTTCGCCTGATGGACGACTTGATCGGTTAGTGCGTCAGGTCGTAGGTCGGCACATAGGTCGTTGACTTGACGTTGAGCAGTCCGAGGACGGTGTGATAAAGATTCTCATGGGTCACTCGGCCGGCGGCATTCTTTTCAAGCTTGCTGCGGTTGATGCTAAAGGTCTTTTCAAAACCCGGATTCATCCAGAGCACCATCGGCACTTCAGTCTGTTCCTTGGGCGCCATCCAGTAGGGGGCGCCGTGGAGGTAGAGACTGCCTTCACCGAGGGATTCGCCATGGTCGGAGACATAAACGAGTGCGGAATCGATGCTGCCGGACGTATCTTTAAGCATGCGGATCAGAGACGCCAGAACGTAATCCGTTTCGCGCACGCTGTTGTCGTAAGCGTTCATAACCGATTCGCGGCTGCAGCTCTTAAGGTCTGCATCGGTGCATTCCGGTTCGAAGAGCTTTCTGGCCTTGTCGGAGCGAAGCGAATAGGCCGGACCGTGAGACCCCATCATGTGAAGGAAGAGTACAGTCGGACGGTCGGCGGGCAGTTTCCCAAGTTCGCCTTTCAATTCCGAGAGGAATACCCGGTCACCGCATTCGCCGTTGGGGCAGTCCTGCGGATTAGGCGTCGTCGCACGGGAGCTGACGCCCGTACAGGCACCTTTGCAGCCTGATTGATTGTCAATCCAGAGCACGTTGGCGCCGGCGCGGTTTAAGAGACTCGGGAGCTGTTCTTCAGAGAGGATTCGATCGCGGTTGTAGTCGCTGCGGCCAATGCGGCTCATCATGCAGGGCAGAGAAACGTCGGTGGACGTCCCGCAGGCTTCAACGCGAGGGATGCTGATAATCTGAAGCTCGGAGAGCTGCGGATTGGTTTCGCGGCTGTAACCCGCGAGCTGCCAGGAGGCTGAGCGCGTGGTTTCGCCTACCATCACAACGAGCACCGCCGGACGAGACGGCTTGACGGCAAGCGACGGGGAAGGGTCGACGGCCACACGCGGGGCGTTGGTTTCAGGGCTCGAGTCGCCCACGATGGTGCGCATGCCCGAATAGACGACATTAACTGGAGCGATCATGTAGCGCAGTGACTTGTCGTTTCTCATCGCGCCGGCGAAAGCCTGGAAGTTGAGGCCGATGAGCGCAACGCCCACAGCAGCAAACCCAATGGAGGTAAAGAGCCGGCGAAGGAATACAAGCAAACGGCGCAGCAGCGTCGGACGAGCAGCGCAGGCGGATCTCTTCAGATTTGCGGCCAGCGTGACGAGCATCGGCGGCAGCCAGGCGGCCAGGAAGAGGAGAACGGAGCGGGTGCTCAGATAGGCTTGTGCTTCTGCCGGATCAGTGGCAAGGAAGTTGCGGACCATGTCCGGCGTCATCGCCGTGCCGTAAAGATAGGCGGCAGCAAAAGCGGCGGCTCCGAGCGTATTCAAAATCAGCAGCAGAATGCGGAAGACCATCTTCGGCAGCAGTCCGCAGAGTTCAATGATTGCTGCGGAGACGAATGCAAAGGCGGCCGTCGTGCCCAAGCTTAGGATAAGCGAGTCGGTCGTGACGAGGTTGTTGTCAATCGCGAGCTTGGCGGTCATCGGACCATTGAAGACGATGGCCCACCAGAGACTTGTGAAAAGATAAAGCGTCACGCGGCCGGGCTGATCCTCAGTCGAACGGCGGCCGAAAGGCAGCAGTGCGCGAAGCTTGCGCACCAGTCCGGCGCGGTCAAAAGCGGCAATATAGATGCCCGCAGAAATCAGCCAGTCCAGCGCTAACGCCGCAAAAACATGCGACGGGAAGTGCGCTCCCACCACCACGCGGGCAAACCCTGCGCCGAAACCCGAAAGGAGTGCCAGCGCGAGCAACAGACGGGCAAGTCTGGGCCTGAAGTCGCGGAAGGCGAAGTAGAGCGGAAGCAGGCAGAAGCCGCTGCCGGCAGCGCCGCTTGGCCAGCAGCGTCCCGGTTTCGGCAGGAGGGGCAGACCGGGATCCACCACGGCGGCGCTGCCGCCGAATTCAGTGACGCTCCAGGGGCAGGAGACGCCGGTGGACTGCTTCAACCACCAGAGGAGTCCCACGCAGAGGAGCGCAGCGCCCACGGCATAGTAAAGACGCGAGAGGATGAGATTGCAGTGCGCCGCATCTTCGTGGTCGCCGAGAATGACTGCCGCGCGGCGGCACTGATGCAGATAGGTGAGAGCACCCAGCACGCACGCGAAAAGCACGCCGGAAATGACCTTCGGCATGAAGTGGAGCCAGAACTCAATACGGCCGTCTGCATGAAGCGGCCAGGCATTGTTCACATAGAACTGATGTTCAAAGGCGAGATCGACCCCGTGAGGCGGATTGGTCCACAGCCAAAAAAGCAGCCAGGCGGGTACGAGCAGCCAAAGGACGATGTTCCAGTCAGCCGTTTTGCGTGCATAGGGCAAACTGAAGTCGGATGCGGAACTGCTGCGGAACAGGTTGAAAATGGACGACATAATGATTCACAAACTGAGCGGTGACGCTCAGAGCTTTGCGAGTCCTGACCCTCTCGGGACTCTGACGGTGGTGATTTTTCCCAATGGCCGTCAAGGCGGTGTAAAGCGTCCGTCAAAAGCTCGTCAAAAAAGAGAATTCATGAGTGAAAACAAGATGATCGGTAAACAAAACTCACGCTGCGAATGCTAACGAAGACGTCGTCCCATAAAATGTGATGCTGTGATGCGTTGACGACATGGACAGTCCGTTTTGCGCATCTTTGGCAGACTTCAATGCAGCGAGGAACGAATGGCTAACCGCATCCTGGTCGTGGACGATAATTCAGATATTCGAGAAAACATATGCGAATACCTGAACTTACGCGGCCATCAAACGATCGGCGCTTCGGATGCTGCATCGGCCGCTCAATTGATTGCCGAAGAAGACATTGCGCTCATTGTTTTGGATGTGGGGCTGCCCGGGGAAGACGGAATGAGCTTTTGCCGCCGGCTTCGCCTCGCGGGGTCTTCGATACTGATCCTGATGCTCACGGCGCGCGATGCCGTTGACGACCGCGTGGCGGGGCTGGAGTCCGGAGCGGACGATTACGTCATCAAACCTTTTTCACTGCTTGAGCTTAATGCCCGCGTGGAAGCTCTTCTGCGGCGTGCGGGACGAAGCGGCATGACTGCCGGTGCGACAAACAAACTGCAGGTGGGCCCCCTTGTGCTCGACCCGGATGCGCTCTCAGTTGAACGCGAGGGCAAATCGCTTCGTCTTAACCCAACTTGTTTCCGCATTCTCACGGTGCTGATGCGGGCGAGTCCCCGCGTTGTCAGCCGAGAGGAATTGGAAAGCAAAGTTTGGTCTGATGGTGCGCCGATCTCTGATAGTCTCAGAAGCAACCTCTATCTTCTTCGGCAGGCGCTCGACAAACCTTTCAATGTTCCAATGCTGAAAACGCACCCCGGTGCCGGCTGGTCTGTCTGTTCGCCCGATGGGGTGAAGGGATAACCTTCATGCTGCTGGCTGGAAAGGAGTGAGCGCCAGAGCATTTATCGTAAACAATTATATTCGGCCGCAAAGCACGGCGAGACCCAAGATGACGAATTTGAGCGGCAGGAGTCGTGAAAACCTGCAGTTGAGCGCTGCGCAGGAGGAGAGGATTTCTCCCTCATCAGCCGCTCAGTCAGGCAGTTCCTATGAAGCGCAAGGGGGCTTATCCCAAGCGTCGCCTCAGGCGCATGATCAGCAGCGAGAGCTCCATCGGAAGCCGCCGAGAGGTCTTTCACAGCGCATTATGCTTGCGCTTACGGTGCTGCTCACCGGTTTGGCTGCGCTTTACTCCGCAGCGATGGTAGGCGTCATCGGCTATACCGAAGAAGAGCTTATTTCGAGCTTTCTTGAGGACGACATGGATTATGTGGTTTCGCAGATCGAACGAGGCGATACCGCAATAGGGCTGCCGCACGCTGATGTGTATGGCGATGCGCCGGGATTGAAGCCTGTGCCGGCCCAGTTTCAGGACTGTCCGTTCGGGTTTACTGAAATTACCGAAGCGCCGGCTGTATTTGTCTGGCGGCGTGCCTGGCAGGGCGGGAGCCTGATGATCGTGCGTGATCAGGAAGGGTTCGAAGAAAAGGAGCAGGAGCTCTTTATCTTGATGCTCGCGGTGCTCCTCGTGGTGTTCTTGGTCGGGGCTGCGGCCGGCAAACGTCTGGCGGTGCAGGTTATGCGGCCGGTGGAAAAACTCGCTGCTGCTGTTCGTGCGGCATCGTCACAAAATACTTGGAAGCCGCTTCCCAAAGAGCTCATCACCCGCGACGAAGTGGGGAATCTTGCTGCAGAGCTTTCGGCCTCAATGCATCGTCTGTTTAAAGCATTGAAGCGAGAAAAAGCTTTCACAGGCGACGTGAGTCACGAACTGCGCACGCCCTTGACCGTGATCGAGACGAGCGTGGAGCTCCTCAAGCTCACCGAACTCACTGCCGCCCAGCAGCGGCAGGTGGACAAGATCGAACGGTCGTCCAAAATGATGCATGAGCTTGTAGAAGGGTTCCTCGCATTTGCTCGGCTCTCTGAAAACGCGGGCAGCGACCGAGTGAGCGACGTGCTTCAGGCTGTCGGCCGCTTATGGATCCCGGAGGCCGCAAAGGCTGGCCGCCAGCTTGTTTTTCGCCAAGAAGACTGCTGTCCGGGGAGCTTTTCACCGCTTCTTCTGAGCACTGTGGTGTCGAACCTCGTCAAGAATGCGCTCGCCTACTCGCATGAAGGAGAGATCGAAGTGACTGAGACGAGTACGGGCATCGTCGTTGCCGATCATGGCGACCCTATTCCTCCAGAGGAGCAGAAGCGGATTTTCGAACCTTTTGTCCGGGGAAAGGCGAGTGCGGATATCGAACAGACGGGGTTTGGTCTGGGACTGTCCATCGTTTGGCGCATCTGTATGCGCATGGGGTGGCAGGTGAATCTTGCTTCGGGTCCCGATGGCAACGCCTTCACCGTAACGTTGGTGAGTCCGGCTGATGCTGCGGAGTCCGCACGCCGCTCCGACGAGCTCGGGTGATGCACCCAATCCGGCATACGTCCTGCGCGTTTGAATCAATGTGTCGGCTGAGTCCTATTCGCCGCGGATAAGGGGCCGGCCGGCATCAAAGTGCTGCGACTTTCTCCATCCAAAAAACGCATAAAAAGGCATCGCTATTAAGCATTGGACATCACTGCTCTTGAAACAGAGAATGTATTCGCACGAACCCACCTGCGGTCTGTTCTTTTAACGGAGCGCTCTCCTAAAGCGGAGCAGCACTGCAGGCGGCCGATGGTGCGCAGCGAAATATTGAAATAAGTTGGTATTTTAATTAAGCAATGCTTATTCAATTATTCGCTGACAAGAAAAAACTCTGATTTGCAAGGAGGCCGCGATGAGCCTTTGCGGTATTTCGCGTCGGCGTTTAATCGCCGGAACAGCTGCGGCTGCAGCGCTCTCGCAGGTGAGCGCGGAATCTTTATCGATCGCTTCGGCCGGCCGAGAAGCAGTTGTATACCAAACGACATCATTGACGGCTGAAGGGTTAGTTGCTGCTCTGCGGTCCGTGCAGAGCACGCTTAAGGGCCGCATCGCGGTGAAGCTTCATACGGGCGAACCGCACGGTCCCAACATTTTGCCGCGCGAATGGGTGAAAGCTCTCATAAATGAGCTGCCGGACGCCGTGATCGTTGAAACGAATACGCTTTACGGCGGGCCGCGGGCTGCAGCGCCCCGACATCGTGAAACGCTCGTTACGAACGGCTGGACCTTCGCGCCCGTTGACATCTTGGATGAAGACGGCGGAACGCCATGGCCGATTGCGGGCGGCAGTCGGCTCAAGTCCGTGACGGTGGGATCTCATTTGGATCGCTATGACTCGATGCTGGTGCTCACCCATTTCAAAGGGCATGGCATGGCGGGCTTCGGCGGATCGCTCAAAAACGTTGCCATCGGCTGTGCTTCCGGACGCGAGGGAAAGGCTGAGATTCATCAGGGCTGGGAACGCGGCCCGGCATTTCTCGAACGCATGGCTGATGCCGGGAAGGCAGTGACGGATCACTTTCAGGGCCGCATTGCCTATATCAACGTGCTGCGCCGCATGTCGGTGGACTGCGACTGTACAGGCACATCGGCTGCCGAGCCCGAAGCTCGCGATCTCGGCATTCTGGCTTCGACTGACATTCTGGCCGTCGATCAGGCCTCCATTGATTGGGTTGGAACGCTTCCGCCGGCAGAACGCCGCCCGCTCGAGGAGCGCATCGCTTCACGAAGCGGCCTTACGCAGCTCGATGCCATGGAAAAGCTTGCCATGGGTGTGAGGCGATGCCGCATTGAATCGCTTGGATAACAAAACTCTTTTGGGAGACATCATCATGAATGCTCAGCAATTATCACGCCGTCACGTGATGCAGCTCGCTGCCGGTGCATTGGCCAGTGCCGGGTTGGTTCGGGGAAGTCTGGCTGCCTCAGGTTCCGATACCCGTGCGAAAGCGATCATTATTTATTTTTCAAGGACCGGCACAACCAAAGGGCTCGCCGAAGCTGCTGCCGCAGCAACCGGTGCAGATCTCCTCGAGCTCACGCTCAAGGACCCTTATGCGGATGATTATTCGGCCATGACGGGAATCGCCCGCAGCGAACGCGCAAACAATGCCAGACGAGAAATAGCCGCCGCGATTCCTGATCTTTCGGGCTATGACGTCGTTGTGATTGGCAGCCCCTATTGGTGGGGAGGCTTGTCCATTCCGATGCGTACGTTCCTCATGGACCATCCGCTTGCGGACAAACGTGTGCTGCCGTTCTGCGTTTCGGCAAGTTCGTCGCCCTCCGGTGCATGGGCCGATGTGCGCACTTTTTGTCCGAATGCTCAGATTGCCGAAGGCTTCCACACGACGGAAAGCCGTGTAGCCTCGAGCCGAGATGATTTGGTCGCTTGGCTTAAGCGCAGCGGGCTTTGACGAAAAAACGAATGGAATGTTTTTTGCTGCGGGAGATGCTGAAATGGGCGCAGGGCATAAAGAGCAGATCACAACGGCCAGTGATGTGATGAGCGGCTTGAGACTTTCGCTTTCACGCCGACGCACGATTGAACTTGGGATGGCGGTCGGGATGGCTTTCTCTGCGCCCGGCGTACGGCAGCGCATATTGCCGAAATTCGCAGCCAAGGCGTCGACTTTGCGCCGGTGGACGTGCTCGACAGAGCGGAGCGCCCTGAGGATTATGTGAAACTTCCGATTCCTGGCGGCGCAAACTTGAAGGAGATTGAAGTGTGCCGTGCGATGCTCGAAGACTATGGCGGCACCCTTGTTCTCACCAATTTCAAGATTCCCAGCTTTGCGGGCTATACCGGTGCAGTGAAAAACATCGGCATTGGTTTGGCGTCGCCCGACGGCAAGGCGGCCGTGCATGAGCCGGGCTACCAGCGAACGGAAGCATTCTTCACGAACCTTGCGGATGCCGCTCAAGGGATAAAAGCGCGTATGGACCGCAAGATGATTGCCATCTCGATTCTCTCCATTATTCATGCCGAACCCTTTGGCGGCTCAGGCCGAAAACCGGAAACCTAGGGATTATTGGATCGTTGGATCCCGTGGCAGCCGATCAGGCGGCTTGCGATTTGATTTGGCAATTGCCCAGCCATACCGCTCAAAGACAGTCCATTGGTCAAAAAAAGATTCGGGTTGGCTGCAGCTCGAAAAGCTGGCGGCAGTAGGCGCAGGAAGCATCTATTACCGAACGGTTGTTTGACAAAATTTTGCCAAAGGAGAAAAGTAGCAATTGGCAACAATTACTGAATACATATGGGAGAAACGGATTAATAAGTGTTATTCGTTGGATGCACTGTATTCGTGACGTATCTATCGGGTTAATTCTTATGTAAATCTTAAATGGGCGGCGATATAACCCTCGGCAACAGCAGGCGGGAATCACAATCCTGTCTGCCGGCTTCGAAGTGCGCTCGTGCTTTGAATAAAGCGTTTGATGTTTTCGGCATGAAGACCAACCGTTTTTAAACGGAATGTCGGTGAACATCAATAAAAAAAGGAGAGAGTTATGACTGCCAATATTTCTCGTCGCCGCCTGATTGAGAGCTCAATTGTCGGTACGGCTGCGCTCGCCGGCGCAGCGTCCGCTTTTGCGTCCAAACCCGTGGCGAAATGGGATGAAACGGTAGACATCATCGTCGTCGGTTCAGGTTTTGCCGGTCTGGCCGCAGCGATTGAAGCCAAGAACGCTGGTGCGAACGTTATTGTTCTCGAAAAAATGGCCGTCTTTGGCGGCAACTCCGCCATTAACGGCGGCATTCTGACGGCTACGGGCTGTCCGCAGCAAAAGCTTCACGGCATCAAGGACTCCGTCGACCTGCTCGAAAAAGATATTCTGGCGGCCGGCAATTACATGAACTATGTCGATAAGGTTCGCTTCATGGCGGAGCGCGCTTTGTCGAACTATGAATGGACGGTCAATTATCTCGGCGTGGAATATCTGCCCGATGCCATCGGTCAGGAAGGCGGCCACAGCGTCCCGCGTTATGTCACAACGAAGAACGGTTCGGGTTCGGGCATCGTCTCCAAGGAAATCGACAAGTGCAAGGAACTCGGCATTCCGCTGCGCAACCGCGTGTTTGTTGAACGCATCATCCGCGGCGAAGACGGCCGTGTTGAGGGTCTTGAGGTGCGTGAAGGCTATCGCTTCCCGCGTGAAGACTCCGGCAAGACCAAGTTTATTCGTGCCAAGAAGGGTGTTGTGCTTTGCTACGGCGGCTTCTCGGCCGACGTTACGTACCGTATGTATCAGGATCCGAAGCTTAACGAAAAGCTTGATACGACGAACCAGCCGGGCGCAACGTCTGAGCTTTGGCGTGAAACCTCAGCCATCGGCGCTCTTCAGGTACAAAACGACTGGATTCAGTGCGGCCCGTGGGGCTGCCCGCGTGAAAAGGGCATGGGCATTGGCTGGATGTTCAATCAAACGGCTGCCGCTGAATATGGTCTTTGGGTGAATTCTGACGGCGCACGCTTCGTCAATGAGCTAGCCAACCGCAAGGTTCGCGCCGATGCGATCATGGTTGAACAAGCCAATGGCCGCAAGTGCTTCGCTATCTGCAATGAACCCAATGTCGGGCCGCTGAAGAAACAGCGTCCGGGTCTGCTCGACCGCATGCTTGAACGTAAGATCGTTGAGAAGTACGACACGCTCGAAGATCTTGCCAAGGCTGCCGGCATCAAGCCCGATGCGCTTAAGGCTCAGGTCGAGAAGTTCAATGAGGTCGTGAAGGCCAAGGCTGATCCGGTGTGGAACCGCTACATCAATAACGATCAGGTACCGTTGGTTGACGGCCCCTGGTACGTCTGCGAACTGCAGCCGAAGGTTCACCACTGCATGGGCGGCCTTGTCACCGACAAGGAATGCCGCGTGCTCGATGTCCGCACGTATAAGCCGATTCCGGGGCTTTATGCCGCCGGTGAAGCGACGGGCGGCGTGCACGGCGCAGTACGCCTTGGCTCGGTTGCCATTCTGGACTGCTTGGTCTACGGCCGCGTAGCGGGTCAGACGGCTGCCAAGGCCTAAACCTTAAAAATCGGGATTTTGGGTGCGCAGGCACCTAAAGTTCCGCAGAGCCTTAAAAGCCCGGTTTCTTCTTTTCGGAGAGGAACCGGGCTTTCGCGTGAAGCGCAAAGCGACTGCTTCGCCGATCAAGCGTTTGGCCTATCGATGAGTGGAGGGGTTGTCGCGCAGCATTTTCCTTTTGCTCGGCGGTTGAGCCATCCATGGAAACTTTGCTTCATGCCATTGTGGAATATGTTCAAAGCCCGGCCTGTTGAAGATTCTGTCGGGCTTTGGCGTCTCGTCCGATTCGCAGCGCATATTGAAGAGCAGACCATGTGCAAGGCCAGATTTGTCAATGCTGCGCAGAAATTGCTTCAATGGGAAGGCTGCACTCGTTAGTCCCATCCGCGGACGTGGTCCAAAACCTCCGCGACACGGCCGTTCTCGATCAGTACGAGCGAAGCATAGGGGGCGGCTGTGGGGCAGGCGTGGTTGGGCAGAATGCGAAGACGTCTGCCGATCGGAAAGTCTTCCTGCGTGAGGGGAGAATTCTCCGGAAGGGTGAGAATGCCGTGCTCCTGATTGGTGCCCGTCAGGACGATCGTGCCGTCGGCGAGGGGCTTCCCGTCAATGCCGCAGACCAGACCGTAGCCGTAGTCGTGTGCCTGACGAGCCGTGCCGCGGTCGCGGGAAAGCGCGAGGAAGCCGCAGTCCAAAATGACGCGGCGCTTATCGACCTGACGGCCGATGACGGTAGCTAGGACGGATCCGGCGATGTCGTCAACGGTGCATGCGCCGACATTGGACATGAAGAGGTCAAAAAGCGCACATACGCCGGCACGCATCTCCGTGACGCCCGTTTCGTCTTTGGCAAACATTAAGGTCGGTGTGGAACCCGCGGAGACAATTTTGACGGTATGGCCGGCAGCGCGCAGTCTTTCTGCAGCCAGAACGATCCCGGCGCGTTCGGCTTCCGCGGCAGCTTCAATTTCCGCAGTTGACTTGCATTCGTAGCTGTCTCCGGCATGGGTGAGGACGCCGGCGAGTTCTGCTCCGTCAGCGAGCGCCGCCGCAGCCGGCAAAAGCTCTGCACCGTCAGGACGAATACCGGAGCGGTGACCATCGACATCGATCTCCAAGAGCACGGGAATCGTCGTTTTTTCCCTGCGGCAGAATGCCGAAACGGCGCGCGCGGCTTCTGCACTGTCGAGAATGATCTTAATGTCGGCGCCGAGACTGCGCAGACGGCTGACCTCGGCGAGCTTTTGCGGCGCAATGCCTACGGCGTAGATGAGGTCGGTCACGCCCCTCGCGCCGAAATAACGGGCTTCGGCCAGCGTGGATACCGTGGCCGGACCTTGCGGCGTCGTCATTTGGCGCAGCGCAATGCCGATCGATTTATGCGTCTTCAGATGAGGGCGGAAGGCAACGCCGAGCTTTGCCGCTCGGTCCTGCGCGCGTCGAAGGTTCTTCTCGAGCTTCTGGCTGTCGATCACAAAGAGCGGCGTTGGAAGGCGCGGATCATCGAGCGCACAATCCTTGAGACTGGCGAGTGCTGGTGCGGCAAAACGGGAATCAACAGACATTGCGTTTTCCTTTAGGGCTTGCGGAGAAAAGGATATATAAAAAATTCTATATCATTGGCGAGACAAACTGTGTGACAGGCGATTTTTCTAATCATTATGCATGTATTTCCATAACTTTCAAAGCATATTGCATATAAAAAAATCTATGTTAAGATGCCTGTATCTGAGTTTTCCTGCTGTATGCCTAAGACGCTGGACAGCCATTTCTCAATTTATGAGCACGAATCGAGCCCTTCAGCCGCCGCTTCCTGCGGCACTTCGTCCCTATGAAGATGTGATGAAACTCCTTGCGGCTTTCAGCGGGCCGAACTGTGAAGTCGTGCTTCATGATCTTTCGGATCCAGTGCACTCCGTCGTGCGTGTGGAAAACGGTGAAGTGACGGGGCGTGCTGTCGGTCAGGGACTGCGTCACCTAGTGCCCAACCTGCTGCGAATGTCCCGAACTGATAACAGCGCGCTCAGTTCCGAGAGCCCGAATCTCCTGCCGGTTTATTGGCTCAGAAGCCGCGGGCGTCTGATTCGTGCACTGTCGCTCCTGATTCGGGACGATGCGGGCGAGGTGGTCGGCGTTCTCTGCATCAATCAGGATGTCACCAATGTGTCTGCTGCCGCGGGGCAGCTTCAGGCGCTTTTAGCGCTTCTGCCGCCCGGAGAGGCTTCCATCCTTCCGGAGGCATCGGCATCTGCAGACGCTCTCGCGTCCGAACACGCTGCGGCGCAATTGGCGTCTGCAGTCTCGAGAGACACAGAGGTCAAAGGTCTTCAAAAGGATGCCGATATCGAACCGGAAGGCAGCGTACTCAAAACGGTTTACGCCATGATCGACCGCATGACGGAACGTGTTCGGGCCGGAAGGTCGTCGTCGGCCGTTCTGACCCGCGAAGAACGGCTTCCGCTCGTTCGCTTCATGGATACGCGCGGCGTATTTCTTGTTAAGGGCGCGCTCGACTATGCCGCAGAGCGTTTGGGGGTCTCAAAGGTGACGCTTTACAGCGATTTGGATCTCCTCAGGCGCGAATCGGAATCTGCCGGCTCTTCGGCCTCAGGACGGCAGAAAAAGTGAAGAACACGCCAAAACCATAAAACATCCTTCACCGCCGGAAACGGCTGGGAGCAAACAATATGAAATTCATCGATCCCGGATTCAAGGGGAACAACCCCGGCCATTACAGCACAGCAGTGGTCTCAAACGGCATGCTTTACGTTTCCGGGCTGCTCTCTATGGACCCGGATACGCGCGAGGTCTGCACGGGCGACATTCAGGCGCATGCTGCGCAGGCCCTCCAAAATCTCGACCGAGTGCTTAAAGCCGCGGGTGTCGAGCGCAGTCAAGTGGTTTTCTGCCGCGTCTATACCCCGTCCAACGAATACTGGGGGCCCATCAACGCTGTATACGCCCAGTTTTTTGGCGAACACAAACCCGGCCGGGTTGTCGTTTCGACTACTCCGCTTCACTTCGGCTGCCTCGTTGAAATCGAATGCATCGCCGAACTCGAAGCCCATGACTGATTCCAACTGATTCAAAGGGGAAGAAGAACTATGTTCAGCTATGTCTGCACCGCCTGCGGCAAAAAAACACCTGCCGATACGCTTGCGCCCGTCTGCGGCTGCGGCGGGCTCTTCGAACTTGATTTCAAGAGTCCGAAGTGGGATGACGCCAAGATTGATCAGAAGTGCTGGAGTATTTTCCGCTACCGCGACTTTATGGCCGTTGACGGTGATGCTTGGCAGAGCGTCTCACTGGGTGAAGGCATGACGCCCTTGGTGGAACTCGAACCGGGTCTCTACGTCAAGGTCGACTACGCCATGCCGACGCTCTCCTTTAAGGATCGCGGCGCGGCTACGCTGGTTGCACATATGAAGGCGATCGGGGTGAAGTCTTGTGTGCAAGACTCGAGCGGCAATGCCGGCAACGCCGTAGCAGCCTACTGCGCCAGAGCAGGCATTCAGTGCGAAATCTATGTTCCGGAAGGAACGAGCCCCAAGAAGATCACCATGATTGAGGCGCACGGCGCCAAAGTGCATGTCATTCCCGGGTCGCGCGACCACTGTGCCGATGTTTGCCGCGCTCGAGTACGTGAAGAGGGCATCTACTACGCCAACCACGTGGTGAATCCCTTCTTTTATGAAGGCATGAAAGCCTATATCTATGAGGTGTATGAAGAGCTCGGCCGTATCCCGGAACACGTTGTTCTGCCCGTCGGCAACGGCACGCTCTTTATCGGTGCGGTGAAAGCGCTCGAACATCTTCTGGAATCCGGCGCAATTGACCATTTCCCGAAGATTGTGGCGCTTCAGAGCGAATACTGCGATCCGCTCCTTAAAGCGCGCGAATTGGGGCTGGGCGCACCGGTCTCCATAGACGTGAAGCCGACGATTGCCGAAGGCATCGCGATCGGCAAGCCGCTTCGCGGCAGCGAGCTGCTTGAAATGATGAAAAAGCACGACATTACCGTTGTAGCCGCTCCCGAGGACAAGATTCTTGCTGCCCGCGCCAAGATTGCACGGGCCGGGCTATATATCGAGCACACGACCGCCGCCAACTTTGCCGCTTGGGATCATTACTGCGAACTTTACGGACCGAGCACTGACGTGCTGATTACGCTCTGCGGCGCAGGGATTAAATCAGACCACTAATGGAGCCGGGCCCGAAAGCCAAGATCTGCAGATCGACCCGCAGCTGATCTGCAGATAACAAAAAAAACAAACCGCCACCACCACTGGAGACCTACCGCTATGCTCGGAATCCTCATTACCCTTCTTGTGATCGCAGGGGTTGCGTACTGCGTCCTCAAGAATTATTACCCGCCGATTATCCTGCTGCTTGCCGGTTTCGTGATGCTTATCTGCGCAGCCCTGAACGGAACCATGCCGGTGGCCGACGCAAAGTCGACGCACTTCTTTGGATTTGATCTGGCTGAAGCCTTCACAAACCTGATGAAGGGACGCCTGCCGGGCCTTGGCCTCAACATCATGCTGATTGCAGGCTTCTCGGTTTATATGGACCGCATTGGCGCTTCAAAAGCGCTGGTTAAGCTTTGTGTGAAGCCGCTGAGCGCTATCCGCTCGCCTTATGTGCTTCTTGCCGTCACTTATGTGGTCGGTCAGTTTATGGCGCTCTTTATCAATTCCGCAGTGGGTCTGGGCCTGCTGCTGATGGCTTCCATTTATCCGCTCCTCATCGCGCTCGGCGTTTCGCGAGCCTCTGCTGCGGCAGTGATCGGCTCAACATGCTGTCTGGATCTCGGACCTTCATCCTCGAATGCAATGCGAGCTGCCGACCTGCTCGGGACGGACGTGGTCACCTATTTCGTACAGAGCCAGATTCCGGTAGCGCTTTGCGTGATTGCAACGGTTGCCGTCGGTCACTTCTTCATCCAGCGCTGGTTTGACCGCAAGGCTCTGCATGCCGGAGAAGCCGAGGCTGCTGAAGCGCCGGCCGAATCGACCGATGAACGTCTCAAAAAGGCTTTTGAGGGTGCTGGTCCTGTGCACTATGCACTTTTGCCGGTGCTGCCGCTCGTTTTGCTGATCGTCTTTTCGCCGATGGTTTATGACGGCATCAAACTCTCGCTGCAGACGGGTCTCATCGTCTCGATCATCATCGCTTTTGTGGTTGACTTCATTACGCGCCGCTCTTTCCGCGAGTCCACGAAAAACACCCAAGCCGTCTTTGAAGGCATGGGCAAAGTTTTCACTTCGACCGTCGGTCTCATTTGCTGCGCGGAACTCTTTGCGCTCGGCATGAATAAACTCGGCGGCATCAGCACGCTGATTTCCATGGCAGCCTCCATGGAGTCCGCCGGCGTGTGGGTGATGCTGCTCATCATGCTGACAATCATGGTCGTTGCTACCGTGGTGACCGGCTCGGGCAACGCGGCCTTCTTTGCATTCTCGCCGCTTCTGCCTGAGGCTGCCGCGAGCGTAGGCATCAACGCCGCGATTCTCGCCGTCCCGGTGCAGCTCTCTGCCGGCATCGCCCGTACGATGTGCCCGATTGCCGGCGTCATCATCGCGGTTTCCGGCATTGCCGGTCTTTCTCCCTTTGAACTTGTCCGCCGCACAGCGCCGGTGATGATCCTCGCGCTCATCATGAATGTCGCAGCTTCGGCAATCTTCCTCTAATTTCCTGACCCCGCTTTGGAGAAGAAATAATGACAGCACTCCTTATTAAAAATGCACGCGTCTTCGCGCCGCAGGATCTCGGCAAAAACGATGTTCTGATGGTCAATGACCGCATCGTTGCCGTCGGACAAAATCTCGCACCACAGCTGCCGGATCTGGAGATCCTGGATGCCGGCGGCAAGATTCTCACGCCGGGCTTTTTTGATCAGCATATTCACGTCACGGGCGGCGGCGGCGAGGGCGGACCGTCAACACGTACGCCGGAACTCGTGCTTTCGGAATTGATCAGCTGCGGCACAACGTCCGTCGTGGGCGTTTCGGGTACGGACTATACAACGCGCTCCATTCCGAATCTTCTGGCGAAGGTTCGGGCGCTGCAGACCGAAGGCGTATCGGCTTGGATGTATACCTCCAACTACAAGTATCCGGCAACGACGCTTACGGACTCTATTGCCAATGACCTGTTCTTTGTGCCCGAAGTCATCGGCGTGAAAATTGCGCTCGGCGACCACCGCTCATCATTCCCGACGACGCAGCAGGTTCTTGCTGTGCTCGCTGAGGTTCGTGTCGGCGCAATGATTGCCGGCAAGACCGGGTTCCTCCATATTCACACGGGCAATATTCCGGGTGCCTTCGAGATGTATGACGAGATCCTGGCTAAGGGGTTCCCGATCAAACATATTCGTCCAACCCATTGCGGCCGTATCCGTCACGTTTTTGATTCTGCTGTTGAGTTCGGCAAGAAGGGCGGCTGGATCGACATCACCACTGGCGCATCCTGTTGCTTCGATCATCCCGCTCAGGCCGTTATTGAAGCGGTTGGGATGGGCGTTGATCCGACGCACATTACGCTTTCGACCGACGGTCACGGCTCTGTTCCGCGTTTCAATGAAAAAGGCGAAATGGTCGGACTCGGCGTGGGCGGCGTTGACGGCAACCTCAAAGAGACGATTAGTTTGATCAGCGACTACAAAATGCCGATCGAACAAGCACTGCTCTTCACAACGAAGAATGTGGGCGACGCGCTCGGCCTCAAGGATCAGGGACGCGTCGAGGTTGGCGCCTGTGCCAATGCCTGTCTTTTCACCGAAGATTTCAACCTCACTCACGTCGTCGCCCGCGGACGCGTGATGATGCGTGACGGCGAGGTTGTGGTCAAAGGGACGTTCGAAATTTAATGAACGGCATTTTGTGAGAGTACGTTCAAGCCGCTGACGAAAATCAGCAGGTTAAGGTAGGTCTGCGCGAAACAGAATATGCCAAAAATATGAGTTGTCGTATGGATGATTTGTGCAGACCCTCCTTAGATACTTTTTCAGTAGAATAAAAAAGTAGGAATTAAGTTTTCTACAACCTCAACACGTAACCAAATATTGCACGGGGGGGGGGGGGGGGGGGGGTAAACTGCCCCTCCCAGCGTTGAGCAATCGGCGCTTTCCTTCGAACTTCGTGTTTCAAGTCTTCGGGCTTGGATGCGAAGTTTTTTTTATTTCCTCCAAGCCTCGAGACAATCTCTTGGAGAGAAATGAATGAAGAAAAGGCAATTAACGCCGTTGGCTCTTGCCGTGGGATTGGCGCTGATCAGCCAAGTGGTTCAGGCCGCAGAAACGAACGGTTCGACCATCACGGCAAACAGAACTTTCTCCGACGCCACGGATACTTATACCTCTAACGACACAGAGGTAGACACGATATAGAGTAAGTTTAGTGGCAGAACGGTCACGATCAAGGGAAATGATCTGACGCTGGTCAATACCTATAACGGCACCGATCTGTCTTCTTCAGTGATCAGTGCTGAAAAGGGAACGCTGATATTTACCGGGAATCAGTTGACCCTGAAAAAACAACTTTCCCCCACGCTAACCGCCAATACCGGCAATCAATCCTTCCTCCGCATGGTGCCCACCACTGGGACTGTTGGCACGGTGACCTTTAACACGGCGGTCCGCATGGAAGGCTCCGTTCCCTATGGCATGTTGTTGAAAGGTACGGCGACCTTCAATCAGGGATACGACATGGTGATTGACCGCACCGGTATGGCCGGACCTCTCAATGTCAAGGGAGTGTTCTTGCAAGCGGGAGGTTCTCTCCATGTCACGGATCAGCCGATTTCAATGACGATAACGGCCGGCGAAAAGGATAAAACGCTGCAGGGGATGGTCTTGTCAGACGGAGACGAGTTGTCTACCAAAGCGGTGACGATGACCTTGACCGGAAACAAGATTTTGACGGACTTCCGGGGCATTGTGGATATTGGTAAGACCGAGGGGCGGACCACCGCAACGATCGACGGCCCCTTATCCGTCACGATGCAGACGGGCAACGAGGCGGTCGGCTTGGATTTCCAAGGTAAACGCAGCTACGTCATTGGCGGCGACACTACTGTCAACATCAGCGACGTAGCCACTGTGTTTGGTCTAAAGACGACAGAAAATGTCGATTTCCAAGGCAACGTCAACATGACCTTGGGGGCGACGGGCAACTCTTGGGGCATATATGCGGATAGTCAAGCCGCAGACGTGAAGCTCAAGAACGCCGTCATCAAGTTCACGGGTACCGATACGACGGTTGACCAAACCGCCATTCATCTGAGTGATCAAGCCAAGCTGGAGGCGGATTCCTTGGAGACCAACGGCAAACAAGCGTTGTTCGCCGGGGGCGGCTCCAGCATCAACGTCAAGGGGGGCTTGATTGCCTTCGAGCGTGAATCCGCCATTGATGCCGACGGCGACGGCAGCAGCATCGTCGTGAATGCCGACGGCAAGGGCAAGGTGCAATTTTGGGGTTCCACCGTAATTGTCGACAACAGCACGCTGGAAATGACCGTGGGCTCCGGTGCGGACGAAGATTCGTATTGGAGTGTGTCCCAAGAGTCGCGACTGACCAAACTGTCCGTGGCCTCGAACGCGGCCCTGAATTTTTTGGTGACGCCGGATATGGTCGCAAACCTTACGAACAAAGCAATCGTGACCTCGATCGGTAAAGATCCGAAGGATGCTGTTTTACTGCATTCTGACAGCAAGATCGCTTTAGCTGGTACGGGGTTTGACCTCGACCAGGGGCTGGACATCCCCCTGATTTACAGCGACGCTGGCATTGCCTTGGATACCATCGACAATCTTTTGAAGGCAGGAACCAAACTGAATGAGCTCAAAACCGATTTGAAGCTCGAACGGTTGAAGTCTCAGGCCCGTATTGAAACCAATCAGCTCAGCAAAGACACATACGATTTGCTGATGAAGGATAAAAACACGTTGGTGGCAGAGTTTGCGCCCCAAACAAATCCTGATCCGGACAAGCCGAACCCTGATCCCGATAAGCCAGGAACTGATCCTGACAAACCAGGTACTACTGAGCGTGTAAATGAACAAACTGACGCCCTGATTCAATCGAGCTTAACCGCCGCGTCGACGTTGTTTGCGGCCGATGAACTCTTGATTGACTCCACCATTAAATCCCGCCAAGGCGTGCGACAAACCGGTCCCTTTGCGGCGGCCAAGGTCGGCAAATACGACCTTGATGTGTCGGGTTCCGCAGATTCGACGGTGATTTCCGGCCTGTTGGGGTATGCCTTCAATGTGCAGGACTCTGAGGTTGGCGGCTTCATGGAAATGGGGCACGGCACCTATGACACGAAGACCGCGGACGTCGGTTCGCTCTTTGGTGTGGCCACGGGTGACGGCAAACACAACTATGTGGGCTTCGGTGTCTACGGCAACTACGCGACGCCAGTGGACTGGCTGCATGTCACCGGGTACGTGAAGGGCGGCTGGCTGCGCAGCGAATTCGCCGTGGATTTGGGCGGTGTGGACGAAGACTTTGACCGCACCAGCAACTACTGGGGTGCGCATTTGGGTGTGTACGGTGAGTTTGCCATGGCCGACAAGTTCAAGAACCGTACCTTCATCAACTACTTCTATGACGGTCGCGAAGGCGAGAACTATCGCTCCAAGGGCGGGGTTGAATACCACCTCGATGCTCTGAACCTGCACCGGGCGCAAGTGGGATCGGTGTTTGAGTACGCCTACACGCCCACCCTTCGGCCCTATGTGGCATTGACCTACGAATACGCCTTCAAAGCGGATGCCAAAGGCAAATTCACCGATCAAGACGGTTCGATGGCTTTGAACGCCGCCGATCTCGAAGGCAGCACGGGCATCGCCTCTATGGGCTGGACCTATCAAAACGAAGCCAAGAGCTTTGAGTTTGACATCGGTCTCAACGGCTATGTCGGCAAGCGTCAGGGCGTGAGCGCCCAGGCGCAGGCCGCGTGGAAGTTCTAGTCATCCATCTGCCGCAGTTCAAGTGAATTCTTTCCTTGGCTGCGGGCTTTTCTTTGCCCCGGATGCCCAGAGATTTCTTAACTGCTTCCGCGTCCGGGGTTGTCAGACAACTTATACGAGTAAAAAATGAAATACGGAAAATTGACCCCGTTGGCCTTCGCCTTGGGAATGCTTTTTGCTGGCCAAAGTTTGGCTGCCGACACGGTAGTTTGGGATGCGAATAACAAGACTCCTGCACTTAGTTCCTCACGCAGCGATTTTGGTAAAGACCTCAGCATTGAACTTGAGTCCGTTGATAAGGCCGGATGGAATTACACGATGCAAGGGATGCCTACCTTGGAGCCAACTCCAATTTGGGGCACGGTTACCACGCAAGAGGGTTCTAAATACAACCTGTGGGTGGGTAGTGCGGTAATGTACATCGATACTTTTATTGATAGTGCCGATGGCAATCGTAAATTCGGCAGTTCGAGAGCATGGACAGGACTTACCAATTCCTATGTTCGCGAAGCAGGAACCGGTGATTTGTACATTGACAATAACACCATCAAAAATGTATCTGTGAAGGAAGGGGCCGAGTTAACCCGACTAGCTTTTGAAAACCTACTTTTCCTCGATGATGGTCCCAAGAATACGATTGAATCGTTGGAGAACTATGGAACGATTCAAGAGATCTTGGTCAAGCCCGAGGGTATTTCTTCCAACGCTACCACTAACAGTAAAATCGAAGAAATCAAGAACCACGGCAAGATCGGGAACATTTCCTCGATCAATATTGGCACGCTGTCTTCGGACGCCGGATCTATCAAGTCGATCACAATGCCCACCTTTCAGATCGACAAGATTGATTTGAAAGGCACGGCTTTGGGCGATGCGACGGCTTCGCGTGCCGACGGTGCTAACGGTATCTTGGTCACGGGAACCGGCAAGATCGGTACGGGACAGGGGGACGCCATCACGATCGACGCCAACAGTTCGATTGCCGGTTTCAGCATTGAATCTTTGACAGAGGCAGACGGTACCGTCAAACAGGGTGTCATTGACGGCGACATCAATATCGCAGGCAAAGTCCACGAAATCGATCAGGGTACCGGAGCCGAAAACCTCACGGCCGGCATCGTCAACCTCGGTACGATCAACGGCGCTCTGAAATACAGCGGTGCCGATGAATTAACGCTCATCAATCACGGCACGCTGAAAAAGACGACTGCCAACGACCAAGCGAACTTGGTCTTGTCGGGGACCGGTACGGTGCGGGTCAAGGAATGGTATGTGCACATTGACGGGGAAAATGTGACGCAGGACACGGCTATGGTGGTCGATGGTGTGGACCATCTGCGAGTCGACAAGCTTGTCATGACCTCGATTCAGAATGTGGTGACGGAGCCCGGCGACCCCAAATTCAATCTGAATTACGCGGTGCTCGATGCCAATAACAATTTGAAGGAGCTCGATGAGTTCAATCCCAATGAAATCGCTCGTCCCAAGGAGGTGGAATTCAGTGATGAGCTCAAAGATTATGGTTTGGGCGGCCGCTATGAGCAGAATACAGGTTGGTATCGCGCCGGGGTTGACGTAGACCGTACCGGCAGCTCCGTGCTGGGTCAGACCTTAGTCAATCAGTTGGCCCGCCGCCAAGTGTTTGTCGACGCTTCGTTGGCGGACGTCTATGCGAGCAGCCTATATCACCAGCGTGAATACGGCCAAGAGCAGATGTGGTTTGTCAAACCGTACTTTGGGCAGGAAAAAGCCTCGCTCATGGGCGGAGCGACGGTGAAGGGTCACACCACGGGCGTCATGGCAGGCGGCAGCAAAAAGCTCGAAGACAATAAGTTCTCGGTCTTCTTGGGATATGAAAGCTACGAAGGAACGTCGCACAATTTGGATCTCGACATGGATACGCTCTATGTCGGCGGCAATTACATACGTTCTTTCGCACAAGCTGATACGCACGATTTCTACGGCAAGGCGGATTTGTTGGGCGCCTACAGCTCGACCAAACTCGCCCGCACTCTGCCCGAAATGCAGGCTTCGGGAACGGCGCATACGCTTGCCTACAACGCCGCCGTGCACGTGGGCATGAATTACTACTTGCCGCAGCAGAGCGTGCTCTCACCAGAAATCGGGCTTGGCGTCATGGGAGGCCGTACAGGAGCATTTGACGTGGACGGTTCTCAGGTCCAGTCCCTTGAGGAGCGTTTTGACGCGACGCATGTCAATATTGGTTATGGTGATATTTCTCTGAAATGGCACCAAAACTGGGAGCCGGTGCTGGGGACGTCTCTGATTAAAACCTTGATGGCCGGCGGCGTGCGCTGCAACTTCAATCATTCGATGGACGTTGGTGCGAACATTGCAGGCATTTGGGGTTCGGATTCGGTGGATCTGCCCCGGACGTACCAGTACTTCAACACGTCGTTGATTTTGGAATTCAATAAGCACACCAGCATCACCTTTGGTTATGTCGGCGTCTATGACTCGACCGGCCATTCACATAACGCCACGGCGAAGTTTGCCTACGCGTTTTAATTGTGCCCGGCTCTTTCGCCCTGACACCATGGTTCTTTCAGGGTGAAAGAGTATTCAAGCGTTCCTTTGGAATCGGATAAGGGGAATATTAGGCTGCTGATATTCCCCGATATCCGATACATTCCATCTGTGACAGTCCTGCGCAGAGTGTTTATCCAAGCGGACGTCAATCTGTCTGAGTGGACCATTTTTCATTGAAAAAACAATGAAAAAGATTCTTCTTCGGACTGCACGCCTTTCTCCGTGATCGCTGCCGGAGAATAGATTCCAAGAGTTTTGCTCCGCTCCTGCAGCATGAACATCTGGAGAGTGAGATGGGTTAATTGTTGTGCGCTAAGAGCAGGAAATTGATAAAAAACAGGCAAAACAGGATGTTATCGAGGTAAATCCGACACCACACAACAGTATTACGATATCGAATTTAGCAAACAGTTCTGGTTGAGGACTTTGGATAACATGTCCTGTTTTGCGCAGACCTTTGATTAATTTGCCGATTTCTTTAAGAAAACATCTGACGTGTTTTCATTAAGCACTGGCTAAATCAGAGCTTGCCGCCTTCAACCACGAGATCATCAGGATTGGACGTTTTGCCGTAGACCGGGGCGAGCGTGGCTGCATAGTCCTGGTGGAAGAAGTTTTCCTTCCCAAGATTGACGATTTCCTGATTGATCCAGTCGAGCAGACCTTTATTGCCTTTCTGGACGGCCGGAGCGATGGTGTCAAGATCACCCAAGGAAGGAATGCCGACCTTGAAGCCCTTATGTACCAAGGCCCAGGCGAGGACTTCAGTGTTGTCGGTGGAGAAGGCGTCGCCGCGGCCGTCAAGCAGAGCATTGTAGGCGTCGGTGTACTGGTCGTACTTCTGCAGCTTTACCTTCGGATGATTCTTTTCAAAGTAGGGTTCTGCGGTCGTGCCTTTAGCGATGATGAGCGTCTTGCCGTCGAGCTGCTTCACGTCGGTAATAACGGCGGACTCAGGCGAAACGACGCCAAGCGCAACCTTCATGTAAGGCAGTGCAAAGTCAACTTTTTCCGCGCGGTCTTTCGTTACGGTGAAGTTGGCAAGAATAATGTCTACTTTGTCAGTGACCAGGAATTCAACACGGCTGGCCGGATCGACGGAGATGTACTTCACTTTGACGCCGAGGTCCTTGGCGAGGCGGTCGCCGAAGTAGACGTCATAGCCCGCGTATTTCCCCTGGGAGTCAACGTAGCCGAACGGAGCCTTGTCGGAAAAGACGCCGATGACGACTTCTCCGCTCTGCTTGATCACGTCAAGCGGACGGGCTTCGACGGCAGCAGTGGCGGCTGAGAGCGCCGCTGCGGCAACCGCGACGGCGGCGATCTTCTTCGTGAAGTTTTGGATGATGGACATGGAATTTCCTCCAGAAATACACCGGCACTTTATGAGGTCAAGAGAAGTGCAGGGCGCCGGCGGTCCATGCCTTCCTCGGATGTTTTGATGCAGCTGCTTCGTCTCAGCTGCGTCGTCAGGTTGTTGGATTCATTTGGGCGACGGGGTTTCGTCCGATCGCTTATGACGTGTGTAGGTAAAGGTTTTGAGAAATTCCGCGGCGCGCTTCGTCTTTGGCGTCGTGAAAAACGCTTCCGGCGAATTCTCTTCAACGACATGGCCGTTTTCGAGAAAGACAATGCGGTCGGCGACGGCCCGCGCAAATTCCATTTCGTGCGTGACGATCACCATTGAGAGACCGCTGTCGGCCAGCTCCACAATGACGTCGAGCACCTCACGGACCATTTCCGGGTCAAGAGAGGCGGTCACTTCGTCAAAAAGCATCACGCTCGGGTTCATGGAGAGCGCGCGGACAATGGCCGCACGTTGTTTTTGTCCGCCTGAAAGCTGCCGCGGATAAAAATCGCGTTTGTCCCAGAGCTTCACGCGTTTCAAAAGGGTTTCAGCCTGAGCGAGCGCGTCTTCACGGGAGCGCTTGGCGACATGCAGGGGAGCGAGCAAGATGTTTTCGAGTACCGTCAGGTGCGGGAAAAGGTCATAGCTTTGAAAAACCATGCCGATCCCGCTGCGCAGCGTGCTGCCGAATTCGAGCGGTTTTCCTTTGAGCAAGATGCTGCCGCCTTGGATAGGCTCGAGACCGATCAGGCAGCGCAGAAACGTGGATTTGCCGCAGCCAGACGGCCCGAGAATCACCGCGACTTCTTTGTCGTGAAGCGTGAAGTCGATGCCGTTGAGAATCACAGCGTCGCCGAACTTCTTTACGAGACCGCGCGTTTCCAAAACAATGTCATTGGCCATTTTTATGCTTTCCATTTCTTTTCAAGGGCCTTGGCGGCGAGGGATACCGGCCAGCATGCAAGGAAGTAAAGAAGAAACACTGCGCCGTACACCCAAAGCGCTGCAGTCGGATACTCAAAGCGGTTGGCATCAATGATCTGCTGCCCGGTCTTCAAAACTTCAACAATGCCGATGAGCACGACAAGACTCGTCGTCTTGATCATGCGGGTAATGAGGTTGATCGAGGGCGGAATCAATTGACGAACAGCCTGCGGGAGCACCACCAGGCGCATCGTCTGGAGTTTGGAGAGGCCGAGTACCTGGGCACTTTCATACTGCGTCTTCGGAATGCTGATGAGTGCACCGCGAACCAGATCACCCATTTCGCCAGTACCCCAAAAGGTAAAAACAATAATTGCGCTCCAATACGCAGAGAGATTCCATCCAAAGGCTCGAGTGAATCCGAAATAAACCACGAAGAGCAGAACCAGCTGAGGCATGATTCGCACGATTTCGAGGTAAATCCGAGAGACGACTCGCGCAATGGGATTCTTTAGCGTCATGAAAATGCCGAGAAGAATGCCCAGCGGAATGGAAAGACCTGCAGATAAGAGACTGATATGCAGTGTTGTCCACAGCCCCTTCAACAGAAGGAGTGAGTTGATGCCTTGAAAGAAGACATTAATTCCCGAATCCTGCATAACGCACCTTCTTTTCAAGCCAATAGCCTAAGAGTGAAATCGGGAGCAACAGTACTACATAAGCCGAAACGAGAAGAATGAGTGATTCGTCGGTTTTGTAGGAATTGCCGATAAGATCCTTCGTGACGTACATCAGATCCGGAAGCGCAATGGCGCTGACAACTGAAATTTCCTTAATGAGAAAGATGATATTAGCGACCAACGGCGGAACCGATACCGCAAACGCCTGCGGCAGCACGACGAGCATCATCGTCTGGAACGGCGTGAGGCCGAGTACGCGTGCCGATTCTGTCTGCACCGTTGAGACGGACTCAAGGCCCGCGCGAAGCGCCTCTGCCATATAGCTGCCGCCAAGGAATGCGAGCCCAATGATGGCGCACCATTCACCGGAAATCCGAATGCCGACTTTGGGGAGGCCGAAATACAGAAAGAAAAGCTGTACGAGAAGCGGGGTGTTTCTCGAGAATTCCGTATAAATGACCGAAGCCGTATTGATGATTGGAATCCGCCAATAACGGGCGACAGCTGTGACCATTCCTACAGCAAGTGCGAGGAGTATTCCAATCGCACCTACACGGAGTGTCAGCAGCGCTCCTTCGTAATAGAGGGGAAGAACCTTCCCCATGAAAGCCAAATCAAGCAATTAACTCAGCACGGCGGCTTGGGCGAACTTTTAAGCGTCTCAGTTGAGAGGCAACAAAAAAGGACCGCGAGCCAGCCGGTCCTTTTGTAAGTTGATGCGTATGTTCAGTCTGTCTGAAGCCGAATCAAATTCTTTGAACCGGATGGTAGAAGTCACTACAACAGCACATACTGCACAGCTCCTTCATTTCGGTTCTCCTTTGGTGGTCAGACATTGGTTTATGCGCTCAATGCACACTGCATACTTTGCCCTTGTGAGCGGTCGACGTCAACGGATGAGGAAGTAATACATGACTAAACAAGTAAGGAATAGGGGTTTCATCTTAGGAAGGGCCTGCGCATGAGCGAATATGCGGCCAAATGTCCTCCAGCAGAGCGCTTTGTCCCGTTCGATCTTGTGCTGACGTTTTGGCCGAACGGCGGGTTGGTTTATCCGTCTTTCGATGCGCCGCAGAGAACGACGCTGCCCGAAATGACTTGGCTTTCAGCCGTCATGAGCGTTCGCAGCAAAAGCGCCGCAAACTCAGGCGGATCCAGAAGGGCTGCGACCGGGAAAAGGCGTAAGGGAAGAGTGCCCAAGAAAGGACTGCGCAGTCGTATACGTTCGTGTGCAATAATGCACGCCGACACGAAGCGGGACTGAAAGCATGCGGGCCGCCTGTTCACACCTACCGCGCGCGAGGAAAGGGATTCATGGTCTTTTAGACCGTGAACGGGTCCCTGAAAGGGGTTGCAAAACGACAAAGCCCACCGCTGCAACGATGGGCTAAGTCAATAAGCAAGGTACGATATGAAACAGAATCCCCTTGCTTTGTGTCAGATCATACCACAACAGGTTTCGATCGCAATTGAGGGCGGAGTCCATATTGATGGTCTCTTCCTCGCTGCGGTTGTCCTGATGCTGGTGCTGATCCGCATGAGGCGTTAAGTCGCAGGGGTCGTTCTCGTAAGAGGGCGGCCCCTCATGCGTTGTTCAGCGCTCCTTTGGAAACTCCAAGACAGCTCATTAGATGTTGATTGAGGCGGCTGTCAAACAGCTCAAAAAGCTCAAAAGAGCTCAAATGCCGTTCGTACCGGAATGTCGTCAACTGTCAAACTCCCCGGCATGCTGAGCAAACATTGAACGTACCCATTGCATGACGAGACTCTTGTCGCTTCGCTCGTGCCAGATCAGCCGCGCAAAGTTTTCGCTGTATTCGCCCGGATAAGGGACCGCAGCGAGATTGGGGAATTGTTTCTCAAAGGATTTCGCGGTTCGTGTCGGCAGCACCAGCGTGTACTCTGTGCCTTCGAGGAAATAGGGAGCTCCGAGAAAGTAAGGCAGCTCGATAAAGGCTTCACCTAAGCGAGGATCGGGTACCGTAACGTCATAAATTGCCCCGCGGCTTGAATCTTGAAGCTTTACAAGAAGTCTCGGATATTTGCGGAAGTCTTCGGCTTTGAGCGTTTGTTCTCCTTTGATGGTCAAACATTGGTTTATGTGCTCAATGCACACTACGTTCTTTGCCCTTGTGAGCGATCGACGTCAACGGATGTGGAAGTAATACATGACTAAACAAGTAACGAATAGGGAGCATCTTAGGGAGGGCCTGCGCACGAGCGAATATGCTGCCGAATGCCCTCCAGCAGAACGCTTTGTCCCGTTCGATCTTGTGCTGACGTTTTGGCCAAACGGCGGGTTGGTTTATTCGTCTTTCGATGCGCCGCAGAGAACGACGCTGCCCGAAATGACTTGGCTTTCAGCCGTCATGAGCGTTCGCAGCAAAAGCGCCGCAAACTCAGGCGGATCCAGAAGGGCTGCGACCGGGAAAAGGCGTAAGGGAAGAGTGCCCAAGAAAGGACTGCGCAGTCGTATACGTTCGTGTGCAATAATGCACGCCGACACGAAGCGGGACTGAAAGCATGCGGGCCGCCTGTTCACACCTACCGCGCGCGAGGAAAGGGATTCATGGTCTTTTAGACCGTGAACGGGTCCCTGAAAGGGGTTGCAAAACGACAAAGCCCACCGCTGCAACGATGGGCTAAGTCAATAAGCAAGGTACGATATGAAACAGAATCCCCTTGCTTTGTGTCAGATCATACCACAACAGGTTTCGATCGCAATTGAGGGCGGAGTCCATATTGATGGTCTCTTCCTCGCTGCGGTTGTCCTGATGCTGGTGCTGATCCGCATGAGGCGTTAAGTCGCAGGGGTCGTTCTCGTAAGAGGGCGGCCCCTCATGCGTTGTTCAGCGCTCCTTTGGAAACTCCAAGACAGCTCATTAGATGTTGATTGAGGCGGCTGTCAAACAGCTCAAAAAGCTCAAAAGAGCTCAAATGCCGTTCGTACCGGAATGTCGTCAACTGTCAAACTCCCCGGCATGCTGAGCAAACATTGAACGTACCCATTGCATGACGAGACTCTTGTCGCTTCGCTCGTGCCAGATCAGCCGCGCAAAGTTTTCGCTGTATTCGCCCGGATAAGGGACCGCAGCGAGATTGGGGAATTGTTTCTCAAAGGATTTCGCGGTTCGTGTCGGCAGCACCAGCGTGTACTCTGTGCCTTCGAGGAAATAGGGAGCTCCGAGAAAGTAAGGCAGCTCGATAAAGGCTTCACCTAAGCGAGGATCGGGTACCGTAACGTCATAAATTGCCCCGCGGCTTGAATCTTGAAGCTTTACAAGAAGTCTCGGATATTTGCGGAAGTCTTCGGCTTTGAGCGTTTGTCCTGCTGCGTACGCTTTGATGAGCGGATGAGCTCGGTTCATCAGTACCGATCGCTCAATGCGAAAAAGATTAAGACCAAAAAAATGTGTCGGAAGATCCGGCAGGTTCTGCGTCGGGTAGAGCAGAAAGTCCATGCCGCCGTCAGCGAGTTTTTGAAACTGACGGCTCTCAAGCGGAAGTATTCGGAAGTTTACTTTCGGCGCTTGTTCGCGAATGGCACGCACGACTGGCGGAAGAATGCTGATGACGGAATTGTCGGCAGCGCCGATGGTGATGGTGGCAGAGAGTTTCGCCGGCGTGAAGGATTTTTGATATTCCAGCCGCTCCATTTGGTCAAGGAGCTCTCGCACCACCGGCAGCATCATCGTGGTGGTGTCGGTAGGCGTTAATCCGCGCCAGACCCTGATGAAGAGCGGATCATTCATTTCCGTTTGGAGCTTCTTGAGCATTCGGCTCGCTGCTGCGGCAGACAGTCCGAGATTCTGAGCCGCTTCGGTGAGTGAGCCCGTCGAAACAATTTGTGCAAGCAGTTGGAGGTGATTGATTTTCAGGTCAAGCATGGCGTCAGGTGTTTTCCGATCAATTCCGGAAAGCGTAAAAAACTTGTTGAGCTATTTTACGAAAAAGAGGTTGAAAATCCGAATGGGTTAGTTCGAAAGATCTACTTAGACTGTGAACCTGTGGATGAAAGACAAAGCGCAGTGACTGCACTCCGTACTTGGTGTTTAAAGGCGCAAAACGCCGCCCTAAAACGCTCGAAAACGTTGAGTTAATCCTTTCATCCTCACTTTGGCAATGCGGTTCTGTTTGGGGAATCGCTCCTTCATAGGAATTCAAATCATGAAGAACATCACGATCGGTCGCCGTTCATTCTTCCTTGGCGCCGTTGCAGCTGCTGTCAGCAGTGCGCTGCCCGCTACCGCCGCACATGCCTCTGGCGGCTCTTCGGGACCTCACGTGTCTTTCGCGACGCAGGGTCACATCGGTGAAGTGATTGTGAATCCCTACAGCATTGCTCCGCTCACGGCCATCATCCGCAACGGCGGCTATGAACTCACTGAAGCGACGGTGCGCATCGTTCCGAAACCTCAGGGTCAGGAAATTAAGTACAAGGTGAGCCGCTCTGAATTGCTTACTCATGCAGGCATTCCAGTTTTCGGTCTCTATCCGGACTACATGAATACCGTGGAAACGACTTACACCCGGAAGTTCCATGGTCAGACCGAAAAGTTCACGGACACCTACAAAATCTACGCTGCGCCCGTCTACCACGAAGTGAGCGGTTCACCGGGTCTTCATCACAATATGTTTGAGACGAAGGTCACTAAAGTTGATGCGAAGTTCTCCGACCGCCTTTATCTCGTCAACAATCTGATGCAGCAGTACGCTAAGGCCACGCGCGCAGTCTGGAACAATCCGATGGGCGGTGCGATGGAGTGGAACTTCTATCCGCAGAATGCCATTATCGACACGAAGGGCGAAGTGCGCTGGTACATGCACGTTGAACCGATCTACAACGTCGAGACCATTTATCACTCCGGCGTCATGATGGGGTTCCAGCAGGATGAGGACGGCAACATCACCTGGGGTTACGGTCAGCGCTATGTCAAGTACGACTTGATGGGCCGCGAGATTTACAACCGCCGTCTCCCGGTCGGCTATTCTGATTTCTCGCATTCGCTCGACAATGCACAGAACGGGCATTCGTTCATCCGTGTTGCGAGCTCTGACCACCGCCGTGCCGACGGCAAGCGTGTCCATACCGTTCGCGACGTAATCGCTGAAATCGATCAGAACGGCAAGGTTGTCGATGAATGGCGCCTCTGGGAGATCCTGGATCCGTATCGTGACAACGTTATGAAGGTGCTCGACCAGGGTGCCGTCTGCCTCAACATTGATGCGTCGCAGGCCGGCAAGACGATGTCGGCTGCAGACCTTGCAAAGCTTGAAACGAGTGATAAGTTCGGCGATATCGTAGGCACAGGCGAAGGCCGCAACTGGGCGCATGTCAATTCGGTTGACTACGATCCGACCGATGACTCCATCATTATCAGCTCGCGCCATCAGTCAGCCATTATTAAGATCGGCCGCGATAAGAAGATCAAGTGGATCTTCTCCTCGCCGGAAGGCTGGCGTGACGGCTGGAAGGAAAAACTCCTCACGCCGGTGAAGGACGGCAAGCCGATCGCTTGCCATGGCTCCACCTGCGAAGGGGATTTCGACTACACGTGGACGCAGCATACGGCCTTCCGCATTGACGAGAAGTCCGATAAGCATGTGATTTACGTCACCGCCTTCGACAACGGTGATGCCCGCGGCATGGATCAGCCGGCGCTTGCCGAAATGAAGTACTCGCGTGCAGTGGTCTACCGTATTGATCAGGACAAGAAGACCATTGAGCAGGTCTGGGAATACGGTAAGGAACGCGGCTTCCCGTGGTACAGCCCGGTGACGTCGCTCACCAAGTACTGCGCAGACAAGGATTCGATCATGGTCTATTCGGCCACTGCCGGTATGGGACGCCGTCCGTCTGAATTGAAGCCCGGTGAAAAGGCTGGCAGCGCTTCGCCCTTCATCGAAGAGTTCAAGTGGGGCGAAACCGAACCGGCCGTCGAAATCCAGCTGATCGATTCGATGGGTTATCAGGCAATGCCTGTGAGTCTTGACAAGGCATTTAATCAGTAACCTTTGATCCCCAACTCCCGGGGATGCACCTAGTCCCGGAACACCCGCGGGGGCAAGGGCAAACCTA
>OAZX01000231.1_pt1 | contig 34489 bp, 23 predicted proteins | sample 1495341 | NCBI WGS metagenome assembly OAZX01 (sample SAMEA2580119, study PRJEB22360) | human gut metagenome | biome: human gut; feature: human-associated habitat; material: faeces | place: Denmark | collected 2008/2010 | reverse complement strand
AGAACTGTAACAGCATGACCGATTTTGCTGTAACAGTCTGCGCCGTTTTTTACACATATAGGTATTTGCATTCTGCAATACATCATAGTTTTTCACTAAGCGGGAGTTGACTCCCCAACGGGCGTCTAAAGAAATCTGCGTATCACCGCTCTTACCTTTCTTTGTAGTAACCAAAATAACACCGTTTGCACCACGTGCACCATACAAGGCAGCAGCTGCGGCATCTTTCAATACGGTCATTGATTCAATATCTTGTGAATTGACAGCGGAGATATCTCCTTCATAAGGAATACCATCCACTACATACAGAGGATTGTTGCTGGCATACATAGAACCGATACCGCGAATACGAACTGTCGCACTCGTACCCGGCTGGCCGTTTGTACTTTGTGTCTGTACACCAGATACAGTACCGGAAAGTGCATTCGATAAGTTGGAGACCTGACGTTTCTCCAATGTCTCAGACTTGATCACAGAGGCTGAACCAGTAAAAGCGGACTTCTTTGCTGTACCGTAAGCTACTACCATTACCTCATCAAGCATCTCAGAATCGGAACGCATGAATACTTTTATATTCGGCTTAATATCAACCTCTTGAGTCTGCATACCAATGTACGAAATCACCAGAGTTTTCGCGGAACTACATTATGTCTATATTGTTGATAATAAGCAATATAAAATAAATAAAAAGAGCTCCTGAAATAAAGTATTCCTCTAGAGAAGATACTCTATACATATCCACTGTAAATGACAATCTACTTATATGATACTATTTGTAATGGTAATATCCTGATTTGAAGGTGTTTAATTCTGTACTGATGTGCTATAATCATAACATCAGGATCTTTTTTCTCAAAAACTAGAAGGGCTTTGTCAATATCTATCATTTAGTTGCTTTTTGTCAATTATTTACTCGTGTTGTTTATTCCATCTATGAGAATGTAAACCCTTATGTAAAATACTATTGAATTTATAATGGTTACATAAACACTATCCTACCTATTTATCCATTTTATGCATAGAACACCATGTAATTGTCTCTATCTTATAAATGGAGATTATTCCAAATACAAAGTAATTGGAGTAAAGAATTCTATAGCTATGAAAAACTACTGTTTGGAGCATGTCAAAAACGTAATGAGGAAGTTTTCTTGTAAGAGAATATAGTCTACATAGAATAACGAAGACTGAGTGGATATATTTTTTATTATAATTCAGGGGAATAAAGAATGTACTTTTGTAATCCGCACTGGCTCTCGTGTCGTGCAGACAATTCAGGTTTGCTGTTTATTGAAGAGAGGATATTTCTATCGTTTCAGCTCTTCTCCATAAAGTCTACGCAGTATGATACGTGCCGGTACACTTTTAATCTCTCCATTGGGCAAGCCTTGTATAATGCATTCATTGCGCAATGCTTTTTCTTCAAGCATACGACGTTCGGCTAATGCCAAACCGAAATGTAACTTTTCGCTTAGTTCTTTTCGTTCATTCTCTGACATAACTTTGTATTTTATTAAATCGTTCAATGTGATGTATATGCATTTCCATTCCTCGTCCACCTTCAGCAACAATTATACGGGGTGTTTCGCTATTATCTGCCAATAGCCAATAGTCCACACAAGGCATATAAATATTGAAAAAGTTATCAATACCTGCTTGATAACGCCGGAGCACAACCTCTTTGGGAATGTCGTGTCCACCATTACGTACACGTTGGGCTACACGCTGAATAGCCAAGTCGGGCGAACTCAGCCAGAAATATATTAAATTGACTTTATATCCTTGTTCTTGTGCACGATGGACAAGGCGAGTGTAAGATCTTGTGGCAAGTGTGGTTTCTATAGAAAAGTTTTGTTGATTTTTCAGCAATTCATTGATTCTTTGCAACATCAACCGTCCGGCTTCAATGGCCATACTTTCGGGATTAAAAGGAGATAATCCACGAGCTATTTCATCCGCATTGACAAACTCCTTGCATTCCAGAACATCCGGCAACACAGTATAAGATGCCGTAGTTTTACCAGCACCATTACAACCACTAATGATGTAGAGTTGTTTTTTAGAATCCATATTCATGCATTTATCTAATTGCAAACATACAATATTTTTATAAGATTATGGATAATTGATAGTTATTGTTTTTTAAAAGTTGATTGTTGTTGCGAGAGTCTAGAATAAAAAATGAGGTTGTGCAGTTCACATTTTGACAACCTCTATCAAAAACACTTTATTTTCCAAACAACTCCGGTGGAATTATTCCCTTCCAAGGTTTAACTCATCGTTGTAATCTGTTTCATTCAGATGCTGTTCATAATTTAATTTGCAATTCCATATAAAAAAATAGGTTCCTTTGTTACAAAACTTTCTATTGGCAATCGAAAGTTTCTCTATTTACATCATAAATTTTTGTATATTAGCAATATATATAAAGAGAGGAAGATTGTGTGGATAAAAGTCTATTACGCTAAGTTATTTATGAGCAGAGAAACGAGCAAGGTGTTTGTTGCCGGCAGTAATGCCAACCTACTTAGTAAAGAGTTGGGCACTTTTCTTACTGGCAGATATGTCACTATGGAACTTTATCCTTTTTCTTTCCATGAATTCCTGAAACTAGAGCAAGTAGCAATAAAACAAGATACATTTTATGCTGCAGAAGGCAAGGTGCTACTCCTTAGTGAAATACAAAAATACCTAGGAATAGGAAGCTTTCCTCAATACATTCAGTCAGATAATGATAACTACTTGCTTTCACTCTATACCGACATCATTTATAAGGATGTAGTGGTGCGAAACAAGATAAGCAATGAAAGGCAGCTTGGAGAGATGATGTATTATTTGGCAAGTAACGCTACTCATCGCTTTGCGTACAATTCTGTAACTAAGGCTGTCGATGTTAAAAGTCCGGACACGATAAAATCATATATAGGATTTGTGGAAGATACTTACTTGGTACGACAACTATCAATTATCTAAAGGCATAATTATTACTTTGGAAGACGAGGAAGAAATAACCGTTAATCCCCGGCAGCAGATTTCTATACGTCCTATTTGGAAATGATTGTTGCAGAAATAAAGTGGAAAAGATAGAATAACAAAAGCCGCTTACTTCACAGTGAACGGCTTTTAAAACAAAGAATGGGAAAACTGCTCTGTTTCTTATAAAGGGCTTTTTTGGGAAGATATGTAATCTTGAAATAACACTTCCCCTGAAGTCTTTTGTAGGATTAAGAGAAGAAAAGCCACCCATTTCACAATGAGTGGCTTCTCAAAAACACTTTATTATGAAATTCCGGTATGTTCAACCGGATGAATCATCATAGTTGTCGCATTATTATTGTTGGGGTAATGCAGCTTGATTAGTCTGCACAGATAGCGCTTCTGTGTTATTTTTCCGTATAACATGTCCTTTGAGGTATTAATTCTGGTCGCTCGGAGAAAGCTGAGAATTATTCTCTATTTCAGAGAGAGGTAATTGGTAAAGGAACGGCCTGTCTTCTTGGTTATAACGGAACTTACCGGCAGAGAAGTGATTATTATTTTCTGCGCCCCAAGTTTCATCTGTACGATCTACAGGAATATTCAAACGACGATTATCAATATATTCCAAACCTTCACCCCAGAACTCTACACGTTTCTGATAAATGATTTCCTCTATCAGGTCAGCCTTATTCGTGAAAGTGTAATTATAATCGGGCTGGCGAGTCTTCATAAAGCTATTCAGTTCAGTCACTGCTTCTGCAGAACTCTTGTGAGCCAAAGCTTCCATTTTTATCATGTAAGCTTCTTCTGAACGCAGGTAAATATAATCTCCCAGTTCCCATCCGCTGAACACACCGGCCTTGATGTTATCACGACCTGTACCGATAAATTTTACAGCTTGGTATTCCACGGCAACTGGAGACTGAGTGTCACGAATCAATGTTATACGATTACCGGAAGCATCTGTTACACCTGTAGAACGGTCGCAGCAGAACCATTGCAGACGGATATCAGTATCCGCGATACGGTCTACTAATGGCTTAAAAGCAGCGCGCCATACACCGATGCCGGCATACCCATCACCATAAGTATCCATCTGCGAGAAGAAAGACATATAAGTCGTACTATTGTCTGCTGTAATATCACATCCGAATACTACATCCGGTAAGCTGATATTACTGAATCCCTGGAGTATCTGGTCTTCACTCTGCAATATGGGGAAATTATCAATCACCACTTGCGCATACTTTATCGCCTCATCCCATTCATGGATAACCATGTTCGCACGAGCCAAATGCATAGCTACCACGCAGCCATCCATATCAGTGGGTGAGGAAGTACGCGTCATATCCAAATCTTTGAACAAGTCGAAAGCAGTAGTAAGGTCACTCTTGATTTGTTCATAGATTTGGGCTACAGTAGCACGTGGCTGGTCACCTTCTGTATCCTCTGTAATAAGCGGTACACACGGAAACTGGGAGAAGTCATATTTCTCTCCACGGCCCCATTTCGTTCCATCCGCACCGGTATAGTAGGAATGCTGATATAAGTAAGTCAGTTGTAAGTAGGCATAGCCACGGAAACCAAGGGCAATGGCACGATATTTCAAATTGGCGGGATCTTCACTGCTGGGGTCAATCAGCTTGAGGATATTGTTGGCATTGGCTATGACGCGATAGTACTCTTTCCAACGGTTGTTGGTCGGAGTATAGTTCTGTTGCCAGTAATCCAGCAAATAATGATACATACTCATGGCGAAACGTCCGGTCATAATCATATCGTTGCCCATCAGCGATGTTAAGTAATCAAAACTCTTTTGACCGAAATAGTTGTGACTCATATTGACGTCAACATACTGTTGCATATCAGTATACATCCCTGCCACAGCAGCTGAAAAAGCCTTATCAGGATCTTCCTGAGCCACATTGCCCAGTTGGTCTTCAGTCAAATAAGCGGTAACATCAGCATCTTCAATGCAAGATGTAAGCAGGCCCCCAACAAGAAGCACCTGCATCATATATTTCATTATCTTCATATACAATTTTATTTTTTAGTTTAGAATGTAAGGTTGATACCTCCGGAAATCACACGCATCGGAGAATAGCCTCCATATTCATCATCAGAACCAGCCATTGCCACACGAGGGTCAAATCCCTGACGTTTGGACCACAAGCCGAGATTATCTGCCGTAGCATAGATACGCAGTTTCTCAACACCCAATTTCTGCATCAGGTTCTTCGGCAATGTGTAGCCCAAAGTGATGTTACGGATGCTGAAGTAGCTGGCCTTTATCAGATTGAGGTCTGATTGCTGAGTGAAAGAGTTGGAAGCATTGTCAGCATTCCAAATAGGAAGTGAACCTTGACCGGTCTCAGGGTTGAATGTTTTCCACATATCCTTATTATGACCTACGTAGAATGAAGAGCTCATGCCGGACAGATAAGAATAGTCATAAGCATAGCCACCAATTTGGAAAGCCGTTGCTATAGAAAGGTCGATTCCCTTGTAAGAGAAAGTAGTGCTCAAACCACCGTTGAAATCGGGCAGTGCAGATTTTCCAATGAAGTAGCGGGTTGCGTCTGCATAAGTGGTGGTGGTAGTACGGCCTGTCACTTCCCCTTTCTCGTTTGTCTCATCCATGTACCACATGGCATTTCCTTTTTCGTCCATGCCGGCATACATATAAGTATAGTATTCAAAGCGGCTCTTACCTTCGCGCAGGTTGAACGGACCGGAAGTGATACCATTTTCACGGTTTTCTTCGGGCAGTGTCACGATGCGGTTCTTGTAGTGAGATCCCACGAGCGATACCGTCCACTTTAGGTCGGGCTGATTGAAAATATCCACATTCACTTCAAACTCTATACCAGTGTTTTTCATCGCACCCAGGTTTTCCCAATTATACGGACGTCCGGCTGTAGAGTAAGCTACAGGGCGCTTGAAGAGCATATCGTCTGTACGACGATAAAAATATTCGAATGAACCGTATACTCTGTCGAATAGACGGAAATCTACTCCCACGTCAAAAGTCTTCTGCTTTTCCCAAGTCAAGTCCGGATTACCGTAGAATTCCGGTGAATAACCCAACTCTGAACCATTCCAAGTAACTGTGTATTGGTCTTGATAAGGCGTGTACACATAGGCATAGTCATACTCCGAAAGGATGCTTTCATTACCTTGGGTACCATAAGACGCACGCAGTTTCAAGTCGTTCAACCAAGAGTTTGTACCCTCCATGAATGCTTCGTTGGAAATACGCCAAGCGGCACCTACCGACCAGAAATTACCCCAGCGGTCCAAGAAGCGGGAAGTACCGTCGCGACGGAAGGCTGCAGAAAGATAATATTTGTTGCTATAGTCGTAGTCTGCCATACCGAAATACCCCTCGATGTTATGGTTTGCCGTGTAGCTGTTAATGTATTGCATTTGTCCACCGTTGTCCAGTTCCGGATTGTTCGGATTAAAGAAATTGGTCTTCTGTCCTGCTAAATACTGATATTCATACTTATAGTACTCGTGACCTATCTTGGCCGACAAGTGGTGGTTATCGCCAAATACATTGCTGTAGGCCAGAATCTGGTTGAAGTTGGTAGTCGTAGTGTTGTAGCTTCCTTTTGTACCACGACCACCGAAAGACTGTCCGTCACCGATGAGCGGAGTGTAGAATACTGTCTGGCTACTGTTCGTGAAATCATAACTGTAGTTTGCTGTAAACTTGAAATTCTTCAAGAACGAGATTTCCAGATACGAGCGTGAAGTCAGATTATTGTACACAGTTTCACGAATATCCTCTTTCATATTGGCTATCACATTCTGGTTAGTAGCCGTAGGACGTTTAGATGTACCGTCTGTCTCACCGTTTCCGGCATCATACATAGGACTTCCGTCCTCATAATATTTCATATTACCTTCTGCATCATAGGCATGAACCGGGAAGATGGGAGCCCAAGAGCGTGCCACCTCAAAAGGATTGGAGGCAGCTCCGGCATTCTCTTGTACACCATTCTGAGTTGCTTTGGAATAGCCTACATTGGTACCTACCTTCAACCAGGATTTCAACTGAGAGTTAACGTTGGCACGAGCCGTAAAGCGCTCATAAGAAGAACCTAGCACATAAGAGTCATTGTCCAGAAAGCCCATAGATACATAGTAATCTGTGCGGTCATTACCACCCGATGCAGATACATTGTACTCTTGACGGAAGGCATTGTCGAACAAGGCATCGGCAAACGAATCATTATAACGCGGACGTGCATTGGGATTAAGTTTCCCATCGGGGGTTACCAGATACTCTCCCTGCGGGATGATGTAAGCATTGTAATTACCCAGTTCGCCCAGCAAATCCTGGCTGGCTGCCAAGTTAGATTCTTCAATGGAGTTTCCGGCTGCCCAATAGGTGTTACGAAGACCATACCAAGACAAACGGTAGAACTCTCCCGGATCAGTAGCCATATCATAGTCCTTGTACGCACGCTGTGCCACACCCCAGGAGCCGTTAAAGTTGATGGCCACCTTGTCTTTGCGTCCGGTCTTGGTAGTAATCATGACCACACCACCTGCTGCACGGGAACCATACAAAGAGTTGGATACAGCATCTTTCGACACGTTCACTGAAGCAATGTCTGTAGGGTTGATGTCCGACAACTTGCCGTTGAAGGGCACACCATCTACTACGATCAGTGCATTGTTGCTGGCCGAAATAGAACCGATACCGCGTAATACGATATTGGCATCTTGTCCCGGCTGGCCGGAAGAACTTACAACTTGCAAACCAGCCACAGCTCCTTCTAGTGCATTGGATACGGATGTAGCTTGTGAATTACTGATAATCTCATTCTTTACACTGCTGATAGAACCCACCAAATCTTGTTTACGTTTAGTGCCATAAGCCACTACTGTTACTTCATCAAGTATCTCTGTATCAGGCATCATAACCACTTTTACGCTCGGTTTGATTACCACTTCTTGAGTCTTCATACCGATGTACGAAATCACCAGAGTTTTCGCGGAACTTGGTACGTTTGGTAATGTAAAATCACCATCTACACCGGTAATAGCACCAATTTGTGTACCTTTTACCAATACAGAGGCTCCAATAACTGGCTGCCCGTCTTCTTCAGAAATTACAACACCTGTAACCTTCTGGGTTTGGGCAGTTACTAGGCCTATTCCGACAAAAAGACAGGCCAATAACAGCATTAATTTTCTTTTCATAAATTCTCTCTTAAAGTTTAACTTTACATTAATTGTTTCTTTACTCTAACAAAGTGCAAATATATTAATAAAACTGAAACGAACAACTATTTTATTGAAAAAACCTTGTAAATCTATCAATTTGTTAATTAAACATACTGCTTTATGCTTAATAACAGATTTTTCACACTTAAAAAACCTAAACTGGCTTATGTTTACTATCACTATGATTTCCTCTTTTAGGATGATTTTTCCAAGAAATACACATATTTTAAAACAAAATGGTTAATAAATAAGCCGCTAAAACAGAGAACAGACCTGATTTTGAAACAAATTGAGAGTTCCCGGAGGCTAAATACCGATTAATAGCTAAACACAAAAAGACACTTTTTAAAGATATTAATTCTTATTCTAATCCCATCGAGCACAGAATATCGTCTTATTTGTTATTGGTATTAATTAAAATCAAGTAAAATGAGTAAAATTATTTACAATCTAGTGTACAACAGAAAAAGAAGCCTGAATAAAAAAGGAATGGCATTAGTGCAAGTAGAAGCCTATTTGGACAGAAAGAAAAAGTATTTTTCAACCAAAGTTTATTTAAAGCCAGAACAGTGGGACAATAAAAAGCTTATTGTGAAGAATCATCCTAATGCAGATGCGCTGAATAGATTGATATATGAGTTCATGGCTATGATAGAAAAAAAAAGAGTTGGAATTGTGGCAGCAAGGAAGGCGTATTTCATTAGAGTTACTAAAGGATGTTTTGAGCACAAGCGAAAACAAAACCTCTTTTATTCCTTTTTTTAGGCAAGAGATAGCAAACTCTACTCTAAAAGAAAGTACAAAACGAAATCATCTCTCCACTCTTTCATTATTACAACAGTTCAAAAAGGATGTAACCTTTTCTGATTTAACATTCGAATTCATATCCTCCTTTGAATATTTCTTGCAATCAAGAGGTTATCACACAAATACGATAGCCAAACATATGAAGCATCTGAAGCGACATATAAATGTCGCCATCAACAAGGATTATATGGAGATACAAAAATACGCTTTTCGAAAGTACAAAATTAAAACTATAGAAAACAAGCATACGCACTTATCTCCTGAAGAGTTGGAGAAGTTGGAGAAATTAAACTTGGCTGGCAGATATACTAAATTGCAAAAGACTTTAGATGCATTCTTGTTTTGTTGCTATGCAGGAATGAGATATTCTGATTTTATCAGTTTATCACCCGATAACATCGTGAAGATTCGTCAAGAAACCTGGCTAATTTATAAATCCATAAAGACGAGTACAGAAGTCAGATTACCTCTTTATCTCTTATTCGAAGGAAAAGGGCTTGTTATTCTGGACAAATATCGGGATGACTTACAAAGCTTCTTTCATTTAAGGGATAACTCTAATGTGAACAAGGATTTAATTGTGATTTCCCGCCTAGCTGGTTTATCAAAAAAAATTTCATTTCACACTGCTCGCCATACTAATGCAACACTATTGATTTATAATGGAGTAAACATTACAACGGTGCAAAAATTATTGGGGCATAAAAGTGTTAAAACCACACAAGTGTATACAAATGTAATGGATATGACTATAGTGCATGATTTAGAAAAGAACCATGCACTCATGCCTTTGCCTAAAAAAACACGAACTTAGCATAGCCAATACTACACTTTCATATCGTTAGTCATATACTTCTCCTTTAAAGTCTGTTCACTCACTATTCAGTTTCAGCCTGCTCGCTGCAAACTCACTGCATACGTTTTGCAGTACTACTGCAAATTGTTTGCAGTATCACTGCATATTGCTTGCAGCCGCACTGCATATTAGTTTGCAGTATCACTGCAACAGCTTTGCAGTATCGCTGCAATAGGTTTGCAAAGTTTTGCAGTGAGAAATTGCTGAGAATCAATTAAGTATAGTATAGTGTAAATAGAAGATTGACATTGGTGTGTTATCAATATTTAAGACTGATTGGAGGTGTGGAAGCAAATTTTGCTTCCACACTTTTGCATTGCTTCCACAGCGTCTGTAATGCCGATGAATAGAGGGATACAAGGAGCGGGTGGAAGTGTGGAAGCAAAAATGATGAAAACTGTTATGAAGAAACAACAGTTGTCTTGATTGTTTAGCTAATCACAAAGTTTTGAGTTTACTGTTTTTTGAAGCTATTGAAATATTCTTTTACATAGACTTTAGTACTTTCGCTAATAAAATGACAATGTAGAGTAAATGCTTCATTGAAAGCAGCTAGGATGATAGATGTTGACAAAAGATATTCTTCATATAAGAGGAAGAATCATTTAAAATCTTTAAGCAACGTATTAACTTTATGATATACATATGATAACCAAGTCATTAATCCAACAAATAGTATCACAGCAGTAAGGTTTTATACATTGTACCCCTATACATACACCTTGTGAGAAAGGAAATTTCGCTATAGTGATTTCTATCACATGGTATAATCGCTTGATTATTAATAAAATAAGAGTGTTGTAGTTCCGCGAAAACTTTGGTGATTTCGTATATTGGTATGCAGACTCAAGAAGTGGCAATTAAACCTAGTATGAAGGTTATCATGAAGTCTGATTCTGAGGTACTTGATGAAGTGATGGTTGTAGCATACGGTACAGCTAAGAAGTCTTCATTTACCGGTTCGGCTTCTACTATTGATAGCAAGAAACTGGAACTTCGTCCTATTACGAACGTAACGAAAGGGTTGGAAGGACAGTCGACAGGTGTGCTGACTACTTCTGGTTCTGGACAGCCGGGTGAGGCTGCATCTGTAGTAATCCGCGGTTATGGTTCTATCAATGCATCTAAGAGTCCTTTGTATGTTGTGGATGGTATTCCTTATGATGGTTCTTTGAGCTCTATCAACCCGTCTGATATCGAAACCATGACTGTTTTGAAAGATGCTTCTGCAGGTGCTCTTTACGGTGCCCGTGGTGCTAATGGTGTTGTGATGATTACTACTAAGAAAGGTAAAGAAGGTAAGACTCAGGTGAATTGGCGTTCTACTGTAGGCTGGTCTTCACGTGCCATTAAAGAGTATGATATGGTTGACCAGAAGGAGTATACTCAGTTGACTTATGAAGCTTTGCGTAATGGTTATGTCTTTAATAACGGTTATTCTTGGACTGATGCGGAGGCTGCTGCCAGAGGACGTCTTAGCTCTACATTGGGTGGTGAACTCTATAATCCTTTTAAAAACTATACTTGGGATAATATAATCAATCCTGAAACAGGTATGGTCCAAGCAGATGCTCAATCTGCCTGGAATGAAAGATGGTTGGATGGTGTGCAAATAGACAATGCATTCCGTCATGAACACCAGTTGTCTTTGACGGGTGGTAATGAGAAGACTAAATACATGTTCTCTTTAGGTTATCTGAATGAAGATGGTATTTTGGAATCCACTTCTTTCCAACGCTATAGTGCACGTGCTAACATTAGCTCTACTGTGACAGATTGGTTTACTGCCAATTTGAATACATCATTGGCACACTCCCTGCAGAACTTCAGTGATTATGATGGAAGTTCCACTTCCAACGTATGGTATTCTGCACAATTCGTTTCTCCGTTGTTCCCGATATATATTAAAGATATTAACGGTAATAATGTTTTGGGTGAAAATGGTAAGCCACAGTTAGATTATGGTGAAAGTGGTCGTCCGGGTAGTTACAATGACTTTAACCCGCTGGGTGGTTTGCTGGATGACAAGGCTGACTTGAAAAATGACGTTGCCAGTTTACGTTCAGCAATGACATTCGGTTCTGATAATGATGACTTCGGAGTACTTAAAGGTCTGAAACTTGCTTTGAACTTTGGTGTGGACTACCGTAACCAGTTGCAGAAAAGATATATGAATATGCATCATGGTAACCAGGCTACTGCCGGTGGTTTATTGATGAAATATAATACTCGTATGCAGAGTTACACTTTCAATCAATTGTTGACTTGGAACCGTTCTTTCGACTTGCACAATTTTGATGTAATGGCAGGTCATGAGTTCTATGCCTACAAATATGAGTATATGAGTGCAGGTAAGACTAATTTGGTTGATGGTATTCTTGAATTGCGTCCGGGTACTACTCTTTACAATGCAGACTCCTATACTAATAACTATAGAATTGAATCTTGGTTGGGACGTTTTAACTATAACTATGATGAAAAGTACTACTTCTCTGCTTCTTTGCGTACAGACGGTTCTTCTCGTTTCTACAAAGACAACCGCTGGGGTACATTCTGGTCAATCGGAGGCAACTGGCGTATTTCTAAAGAAGCCTTCATGGAAGATGTTTCTTGGGTGAATAACCTTTCTCTGAAAGTTAGTTATGGTGAACAAGGTAATGATAACATTTTAAATAGCCTTGGTTACAGTGATTATTATTTGTGGCAAAGTCTTTATAGTTTGGATTGGGCTAACTCTAATCAGATTGGCGGTATGGTTTCTTCTTTGGAAAACAGAGAAGTGTCTTGGGAAAAGAATGCCAACCTTAATATTGGTATAGAAGCTTCTTTATTTGATAGCCGTTTGAGCATCAATGCAGAATACTATAACAAGAAGACCACTGACATGTTGCTGAATTATCCGATGGCTACTTCTACCGGTTTTAATGGTTACAACGCTAATGTCGGCGATATGCGTAACAGCGGTTTTGAGTTTGAAGTGAAGGGTACTCCTATCAAGACTAACGATTTCACATGGGAATTGACCTGGATGGGTTCTACCGTAAAGAATAAAGTCTTGAAGCTGACAGCAGAAAGTCCTGAAATCGTAAGTGGCATCTATAGTATTAAGGAAGGCAATCCGCTTTATACATTCTATATGGCAAAATCTGCAGGTGTTGATCCGGCAACTGGTGCTCAGCTTTATTGGATTTACGACACGGATGATAAGGGCAATATAACCAATGAACGTATCAGCGGTGATTATGCAGAGGCTGCTAACTGCAAATACTATTTGGGTAGCCGTATTCCTGATTTATATGGTAGCATTGGTACAAACCTTTCATGGAAGGGTATCGACCTCTCTATTCTGACTACATACTCCATTGGTGGTAAGGTATATGATGGTTTGTATTCTGCTTCAATGAACAATCTGTATTATAACATGACTTGGAACAAACATGCACTGCGTCGTTGGCAGAAGCCGGGCGATATTACAGATGTTCCCCGTATTGAAGTTGGTGGCAAGACCACAACGAATGATCGTTTCTTGGTTGACGCTTCCTACTTTGCCATTAAGAATGTAACATTGGGCTATACTTTGCCAAAATCATGGATGAATAAAGCAAAATTGAATTCTGTCCGTGTATTTGGTTCTGTAGATAACTTGGCATTGTTTACTCACTTGCAAGGTATGGACCCGCAATATAACTTTACCGGTCAGACGGATTATTCTTATACGCCTAACAAGACTTGGTCTTTAGGTTTTGAAATTAATTTCTAACCCCTAAACTGAATATAAATAATGAAAGCAATATTAAAATATATGTTTGTTGGGCTGTTGTCTTGCGGAATGTTTGTTTCTTGTACAGAAGATTCTCTGGAAACAGCACCAACCGACTCAATGTCCGGTACCGGATTATTGAGTAATGCTAATTCTGCATTGGTACCTTTGAACGGTATTTACCGGTCAATGTATACAGCTGGGTGGACCACTACAGATAACACTCACCAGTGTTTCGGTATCTCGGCTTATAACCTGATGGCAGATGTAATGGGCGAAGACCTCATTATGGCTGACCAAGGAAGTGGATGGTTCTGGTTTGATTGCTTGTACAATGTGAAGCCAAGATATACCTCCAAAATGTGGCGTTCTTATGATTTGTGGAATGCTTATTATACATGGATATCTAATGCAAACTACATTCTTGCTTCAGAAGAAACGATGGCCGGTGACAAAGCTGACGTAAATTATGTGATTGGTCAGTCCTATGCCATTCGTGCCTATTCTTATTTCATGCTGGCACAGAGCTTTGCACGTACTTATAAAGGACATGAGAGTGAACCTTGCTGTCCTATTTATACCGAACCTACTGTAGCTGGAACTGAAGGTCAGCCCCGTTCAACCGTGCAGGCTGTGTACGATCAGATAACTTTGGATATAAACAAAGCGACAGAACTGTTGAAAGGCATTAAGCAAAAACACATCAGCCATATCAGCTATGCTGTGGCTCAGGGACTGAAGGCTCGCGTTGCATTGGTAATGGAAGATTGGACTACGGCTAAGACAGCCGCACATGAAGCTATAGATAATGCTTATAATGCAAAGGCTGGCAGTAATTGTGATGTTCTTCCTGTTGCTAGTTTCAAAGGGGTGAATGATGTGTCTGCCAGAAATGTAATGTGGGGTGCAGAGATTATTGCTGACCAGTCAGGTATGTATGCAGGCTTCTTTACTCACATGGATGCTGATGCCGGTAAATACGGCCAGACAGCCTTGAAGCAGATCAATAAAGAACTGTATGCTAAGATGAATGAAACGGATGAACGTACGGCTTGGTGGAATCCTACTTATAAGGATAATAAAAAAGGTGGTTACCAACAGGAGAAATTCAAGTTCAAGGATATTCAGACTTGGATGGGCGATTACATCTGGATGCGTATTGAAGAAATGTATTTGACGGCTGCTGAGGCAGAATGCCGTTTGGGTAATACAGAAGATGCTATTAAGGATTTGATGGCAGTGATGTCCAAGCGTGATGCAGCTTATACTTGTACGAAGACCGGTACTGAACTGGGCCGACTGACAAGTGATGAAACTGGTTCATTGTTGGAAGAAATCATTACTCAACGTCGTATTGAACTGTGGGGTGAGTTTGGCCGTGTTTACGATATCCGTCGTTTGAAACAAGGTTTCCGCCGTACTACTGCAATGGGATGGATTGAAGATGCATTGCTGGGCAATCGTCCTACTGATGATCCTGATAACTATATGTGGGTACTCACTATTCCGCAAAGCGAATTTGATGGAAATGTAAATATGGACCCTGCAACAGATCAGAATCCTACTGGAGATAAATAATAGATTTATAAACTATAGAAATTATAATCATGAAATATTTGAATAAAATTACTGTATTACTGTCCTTTTTGACACTTGGTCTGCTCACATCTTGTGATCAAGACCAGGAAGGACCGGAATATACCGGGCAAGGGGTTACTTTTTCTTCCGGTACTCTGACGAGTGTAGTTGTTTCGCCCAACGCCCCAACTTTCACTGTTGACATTCTTCGTACAGATGTTTCCACGGCTCAAAGCGGAAGTGTGTCACTCACTGCTGTGTTGGCGGATAAAGATAAGACGCCATTGGCCGGATGTACGGTTAGCGACTATTCTTTTGCTGCCGGTGAAGGTATAGCAACTGTTACTGTAAATGTGGAACCGCTCGCTATCGGTATTGAGTTGAATCTAACATTAAGTATTGCAGACAATAATATTGCTGTTAGCGGCACTAATAAAACCTCTTTGGTAGTCAGCAAGGATTATAACTGGCAGTTGTTGGGTAAAGGTACCTATACGGATAACTGGTCGAGTGGCGTAACTTATGAAGTCGATATCTATAAAGCAGAAGGCTTTGACCGTTATCGCGTGATGGATCCGTATACTGAAAGTTTGAAGAATGACGACGGCGAGTGGGGAAATTGGATCTCATTAGGAACTGTTACTCCGCATGTCACCTTCTGGAACACTACAGATGGAATGGTTACGTTCTCTCCTTTCGCTATGGGTATTAATTATCAGGGCGATAACTCTCAGCCTATCTATGCTTATCCGCCTTCGGCTTTCGTCGGACTTCCGTCTACTTTCAACAAGTGGATTGATGCAAAAACTGTACAGTTGGCACCGTATTATTATATAGACGGTGTAGGTGGCTGGAACAATACGGCAGCTGATGAAGTAGTTGTTATTACATTGCCGTAAAGAGCTCTACATTAAAGAATGAGAAAGGGGGTTATGCTGTGTACGTACAACCGTCCGCAGTAGCAGGTAGATCCTAAAAAAGATAGCCGTCCAGATTTTGGTCGGCTATTTTTTCATCTTTTTCCAGCGGTCTGGAAGAAGCTCCCGATACTTTTCTATCGGGGTATTGGGTGGCCATGCGGCACACTGGTCGATGATGTCGCAGAAGTAGTCAAAGGTATTGACTCCGCAGCGATGACAGGTAATGGCCAGGGAGTGATACAGTGCGGCAGCTTCCGCTCCGGTGTGGGAGCCGATTGTCAGTCTGCGGCGCGTAAGTGATATGTAGCGGTTGATTCTCTCGACTTCGTTGTTGTCAAGCCGATAGGTGGGCGATACGAAGATTGCGGGTATCTCATGCCATTGTCTAAGAGCATGTTCGGTGGCAGCGAGCAACGGATCGTCGGGCGGTATACCGGGACGGTCTTTGACAGCTGTCAGCCTCATGTGTATTTTCTCGAGAATCACTTTGGAGTACCGTTGTCTCCATTGTAGATGTTCCTCGGCAGTCCATCCGTCTTTGCCGATTCTGTGTCTGTGCTCAAAGTGGTAGAGGAGGCCGAAGAGTTTTGCGATTTCCTGTGCCCGGAGATTGTCCTTTATATCAAGGAACTTGCGTTTTATGTGCTGCAGGCATGGCAGTCTCCTGATTCCGGCCATCTCACCGATACCTATGTGCCGGTAGCCGGAGTAATAGTCACATTGGAAGGCTCCTCCGAAGCCTTTGATATGCTGCTCGAAGACTTCCGCGGAGCGTGATCCGTCATCGTAGAAAAAGTAAACCAGGCCTGTGGTCATGCCGACGAACACCCAGATATACCCTTTCTTTATTTTCTTTCCGGAAGATGTGGCCACCTGCAGACGCACCTTCTGGTAGGTCTCGTCACCGCAGATATAATTGTCCTCAATGATTGCCTTGGCCAGGGCCTTGTAAAGGTTCTCAAGCTGGACCTTGGTCTTACTTACAAGTTTCTGTGCAGTGCCTTTGTCAAGGTCGAAGCCGTGGGAACGGAAGTATTCGACGGCACCTTCGAGGGGCATGCCGTGAAGATAGCGCAACTCGGCAAGTCCGGCGATAAAGGAGGCCGTGTACTGGGAGTTCAGCAACGGGGCTGCCGGAGCCAATCCCTTGAAGATTTTATCGCCTTGAACGTATTTCTTCACCTTGTAGATTGTCTTGATGAAGCGCGTGGGTATCATCGTATACCGCACTACATCGCATTCGCCTATGAACGTGGCCAGTTTGGGATCAAAGTCGGGACTGTCAGGCTCTACCACAATGGTCTCCACCTCGCACTCGGGATGGGTTTTCCTTTTTGCACCATTGTTGGTGCGTTTCCTTTCGGGTTTCTGTTCCAATGGTTCAAGTGCGGCCGCTATCGGTTTCGTCTGTCTTTCCGATGGCGAACCCTGCAGACGCTGCACGGCCTGACGTGCGGCTTTCTCCTTGCCGAGTTCAACTCCCTTGCCTTTGATTGCATCCTCCAATGAAGCAATCTGCCTGCGCAGTTCATCGACCGTGGCGGTCAGTTTTTCATTGGTCAAAGTAAGCAAGCCGACAGAGGCCAACGCCTCGTCCAGCTTCCCCTGAAGAAAGTCGACTTGGCGTTGCAAAAACTCTATCAACTCGTTCTTTTTCATGGAGTAAAGTTACGAAAAATATCTGACAGACGCAACTTTCTTATACTACTTATTTGCTTGATTAATAAAATATTAGCTATTATTTCACAGCCATCCTAAAGCGGTTCTCGACCGTTACCTTCACGGGCGTGAGCCCCCTCATCAGCATGTAAAAGTCATCCCACTGAAGCCTGCGGATGCCGTCACCGTCCTTTTTCAGCACCTCTCGGAAACGTCCTTGCGACAGCCTTTTGGTGTACATCAAAAATCCGTCGCCATCCCATTTCAGAGCCTTCATCGTCTTGCGGTCGCGCGAGAAAAACACATAGACATCGCCCGAAGCCGGCGAATGTCCTTTCCACGACCATACCATCTGAGTCAGACCGCGGATGCCATAGCGCATCGACACCGGCGATTGGCACACCCACAGACGCAGGCCCTGCTCAAGCCCCCACATGGCGCGCCTCCTTTCCCATCTTTCTGACGAACTCCGCCACAACGACCACATCCGTACCGGCCGGAAAACTGACGGATACATGATCATCAACTCTTACCGTAATCACATTGCCGCTATCTGCCGGAAGAAACCCGGCTTCCTCGAAAATCACGTCCTCGAAAGGGACCTCCCTGTATCGTGCCAGTCCGATTCCTGTTGGCCCGACAAAACCCGGCAACCCTGCTACCCTAAGTCTGTTACGCCATAAATAGCCTTCCATTTGTTTGCGCGTAATCCCAAATCCGCTGAAATAGCCGGTAAAAGTCCCGGGCTGCCTGCCGGCGGCACAAAGATTCTTGAAATCCTCATAAACCCGCGAGCAAAGGCTGCCTATGCCCGGCTTCCCTTTGCTTGTGTATTGTTTATACCCGGGAAGTCCTTTTATATTTTGGTATTCGCCTTTCAGCACCCTGCCCATTTGGCAGCTGTCCACACCATGAGCCATGCAATATGCGCGGAACGAACACGTCTGAGTCCCTCGGGCACAAAGAGCCTTGAAAGATGTGAAAACCTGCCTGTAGAGTTCAACTTTATCCATAATTCAAATTTTATGGCAAAGTTAGAACTTCTACAGGCAGGTTTCAATATGCTACCGCGGACGGTTGTACCTGTGTACAGCGTAACCCCCTTTTTAACTTGTCAAGCAATTAATTAGAAACAATATCCGAAGGATTTCTACGAAAATCCTTATATTTGTCGCCGTTAATAGAATAAGAAATAATACATATATATAATAAAGTGTAGTAAATGAAAGAATTTGTAATTTCCGAAGTGCAGGCAGAAACAGCGGTATTGGTAGGTCTCATCACTAAAACGCAGGATGAGCGAAAGACGAACGAATACCTGGACGAGCTGGCATTCTTGGCTGAGACAGCCGGGGCGGAAGTAGTGAAGCGGTTTACCCAAAAGCTGGATGCAGCGCATTCCGTGACTTATGTCGGCAAGGGCAAGCTGGAAGAAATTAAAGAGTATATCCGGAATGAAGAAGAAGCCGAACGCGAAATCGGCATGGTGATTTTTGATGATGAACTCTCCGCCAAGCAGATACGCAATATAGAAGCTGAACTCAAAATCAAGATACTGGACCGTACGTCCCTGATTCTCGATATCTTTGCCATGCGTGCCCAGACTGCCAATGCAAAAACGCAGGTGGAGCTGGCGCAGTATAAGTACATGCTCCCCCGTCTGCAACGTTTGTGGACCCACTTGGAACGCCAGGGTGGTGGCTCCGGTGCCGGTGGAGGTAAAGGTTCCGTGGGACTTCGCGGTCCGGGTGAAACGCAGCTGGAAATGGACCGCCGTATCATCTTGAACCGTATGTCATTGTTGAAGGAGCGCTTGGCTGAGATTGACAAGCAGAAGTCTACCCAGCGGAAGAACCGCGGACGCTTGATTCGTGTGGCATTGGTGGGATATACCAATGTAGGAAAATCCACATTGATGACTTTGCTTTCGAAAAGTGAAGTCTTTGCAGAGAATAAGCTGTTTGCCACGTTGGATACTACGGTGCGTAAGGTGATTATTGAGAACCTGCCGTTCCTGCTATCCGATACGGTGGGCTTTATCCGTAAATTGCCGACGGATTTGGTAGACTCCTTCAAGTCTACTCTGGATGAGGTACGCGAGGCGGACTTGCTGTTGCATATCGTAGACATCTCTCATCCGGATTTTGAAGAACAGATAGAAGTTGTGAACAAGACGTTGGCAGATATCGGTGCCGCCGGTAAGCCCATGATTCTTGTATTCAATAAGATAGACGCTTATACTTATATAGAGAAAGCGGCTGACGACCTTACCCCCAGAACCAAGGAAAACTTGACACTCGAAGAACTGATGAAGACGTGGATGGCTAAGATGGAGGATAACTGCCTCTTTATTTCTGCCCGCGAAAAAATCAATATGGAGGAACTGAAGAGTGTAGTTTATCAGCGTGTGAAGGAATTGCACGTGCAGAAGTACCCCTATAATGACTTTCTTTATCAGACCTACGAAGAAGAAGTTTAATTTTAGTTATGAGTTATAAGTTATGAGTTATTTGCTGGCAGCGGTTTGAATCGGTAGTGCCGGCAAAGGCAATAACTTATAACTCATAACTCATAACTCGTTATAAGGATGAATTACAGAAGACTGACCGAAGATGAAATTCTCCGGTTGAAGAGCCAGTCATGTCTGGCTGATGATTGGGGGAAAGTAACCGTTGCAGAAGAGTTCTCAACGGAATTTGTGCATCATACCCGTTTTTCGGGTGAGGTGTGTTTGGGAGTGTTCCATTCAGAATTTATGTTGCCGGGAGGAATCAGGAAGCATTCCGGTTTGCGGCATGTGACGCTGCATAATGTAACGGTGGGAGATAACTGTTGCATTGAGAATATCCAGAACTACATTGCCAATTATGAAATAGGGCATGACACCTTCATTGAGAATGTGGATATTATTCTGGTAGACGGTGTGTCGAAGTTCGGTAACGGGGTAGAAGTATCTGTCCTGAATGAGACGGGAGGCCGTGAGGTGCTGATTAATGATAAACTCTCCGCACACCAAGCCTATATTCTGGCGCTTTACCGCCATCGCCCGGAGCTGATTGCACGGATGAAGGAAATCACGGATTTTTATTCCAACAAACATGCTTCTGCTGTAGGAAGCATCGGGAACCATGTAATGATATTGAACACCGGTTCCATAAAGAATGTGCGCATCGGTGATTATTGCCGCATCTGTGGTACATGCCGTCTGTATAACGGAAGCATCAACAGCAACGAGGTGGCGCCGGTACACATCGGGCATGGGGTGATTTGTGATGATTTCATCATCTCTACCGGGTCTCATGTAGATGACGGAGCTATGCTGAGCCGCTGCTTCGTGGGGCAGGCATGCAAGTTGGGACACAACTACTCTGCCTCGGATTCTTTGTTTTTCAGCAACTGCCAGGGAGAGAACGGGGAGGCGTGCGCTATTTTTGCCGGACCTTATACGGTGACACACCATAAATCCACGTTGCTGATTGCCGGTATGTTTTCCTTTATGAATGCCGGTTCGGGGTCCAATCAGAGCAACCATATGTATAAGTTAGGGCCTATCCATCAAGGCACTTTGGAGCGTGGTGCCAAGACGACTTCCGATTCGTACATCTTGTGGCCTGCAAGGGTGGGAGCGTTTTCCTTGGTAATGGGGCGCCATGTCAACCATTCTGATACTTCGAACCTGCCGTTCTCTTACTTGATAGAGCAGAATAATACCACCTACCTTGTACCCGGTGTCAACCTGCGTAGTGTGGGTACCATCCGTGATGCCCAGAAGTGGCCGAAACGTGACGGGCGTACCGACCCGAACAAACTGGATTACATCAACTATAATCTTCTCAGCCCCTACACGGTGCAGAAAATGTTCAAGGGACGGGAGACGTTGCAGAATCTGCGTCATGCCAGTGGCGAGCTTTCGGATATCTATTCTTTCCATAGTGCGAAGATACGTAACTCGGCTTTGGTGAAAGGTATCCGCTTCTATGAAATAGCCATTCATAAGTTCCTCGGAAACTCTGTCATCAAGCGCTTGGAAGGCATTGACTTCCGGAGCAATGAAGAAATACGTGCCCGTTTGAAGCCCGATACTGCCATTGGCAGCGGCGAATGGGTGGATATTTCCGGATTGATAGCCCCAAAGAGTGAGATAGATGCGCTGATAGACGGTATTGAGTCCGGCAAAGTCAATCGCTTGAAGTCTATCAATGCCGAGTTTGAGAAGATGCACAGCAACTACTATACCTACGAATGGACCTGGGCGTATGAGAAGTTGGAAGAGTTCTATGGTATCAAGCCGGAAGGTATGACGGCAGAAGACGTCATACATATTGTCGAAAAATGGAAAGAAGCAGTAGTTGGCCTCGACCGCATGGTGTATGAGGATGCTAAGAAAGAATTTTCACTGGCTTCCATGACGGGCTTTGGAGCTGACGGCTCACGCTTGGAAAAGGAACTCGATTTTGAGCAGGTACGCGGCGACTTTGAAAGCAATCCGTTTGTAATGGCTGTGCTGAAACACATTGAGGTGAAGACGGCGCTGGGCGATGAACTGATAGGGCGGATGCAGCGGGTGTCAGAAAATTAATTATGATTTGTTGCGTTTTTACTCTAATTAAAGAATTATTTCAATAATAGTTTTTACCTTTGCTCGGTAAAGGCGGTTTTGTGCTGTCTTTGCTACCCGAATCACTTTTAAACATTAAATATACGAGTAATTATGGCAACAACACCTCCGTTCAAGTATCAGCCCATGTTCGAGAAGGGGAAAGATACTACTGAGTATTATCTGCTTACAAAAGATTACGTGTCAGTAAGCGAGTTTGAAGGAAAACCTATCCTGAAGATTGAAAAAGACGGTTTGACGGCAATGGCCAATGCGGCTTTCCGTGATGTAGCGTTCATGTTGCGTCGTTCGCACAACGAGCAGGTTGCTAAGATTCTGAGTGACCCCGAAGCAAGCGATAACGATAAATACGTGGCACTCACCTTCCTGCGCAATGCAGAGGTAGCATCCAAGGGGGTACTTCCTTTCTGCCAGGATACGGGTACGGCAATCATCCACGGCGAAAAGGGACAACAAGTATGGACCGGCTACTGTGATGAAGAAGCCCTCTCACTGGGTGTTTACAAGACTTATACCGAAGAGAACCTGCGTTATTCTCAGAATGCTCCCCTCACTATGTACGATGAGGTGAATACGAAGTGCAATCTTCCCGCACAGATTGACATCGAAGCTACGGAAGGTATGGAGTACGAGTTCCTCTGCGTTACCAAGGGTGGTGGCTCTGCCAACAAGACTTATCTCTACCAGGAGACAAAGGCTATCCTCAACCCCGAAACATTGGTTCCCTTCCTTATCTCAAAAATCAAGACTTTGGGTACGGCAGCTTGTCCTCCCTATCACATCGCATTCGTTATCGGCGGTACCTCTGCCGAAAAGAACTTGCTGACTGTGAAACTGGCTTCCACCCACTTCTACGATAACCTACCCACTACCGGCAATGAGTTCGGCCGCGCTTTCCGCGATGTGGAACTGGAGAAGCTGGTACTGGAAGAAGCTCATAAGATTGGCCTCGGTGCCCAGTTCGGCGGCAAGTATCTGGCTCACGACATCCGCATCATCCGCCTGCCGCGTCACGGCGCTTCCTGCCCCGTGGGTCTGGGCGTTTCCTGCTCTGCCGACCGCAACATCAAGTGTAAAATCAATAAAGAAGGTATCTGGATTGAAAAGCTCGACAGCAATCCGGGTGAACTGATTCCCGAAGAACTCCGTAAAGCCGGTGAAGGCGACGTGGTGAAGATTGACTTGAACCAGCCGATGGCCGATATTCTGAAGGAACTGACCAAGTATCCGGTTTCCACCCGTTTGTCTCTGAATGGAACCATTATCGTAGGCCGTGACATCGCACACGCCAAGCTGAAAGAACGTCTGGACCGTGGCGAAGACCTGCCGCAGTACATCAAAGACCATCCCATCTACTACGCCGGTCCTGCCAAGACTCCTCAAGGCATGGCTTGCGGCTCCATGGGCCCGACTACTGCCGGACGTATGGACCCGTATGTAGACCTCTTCCAAAGCCACGGCGGCAGCATGATTATGCTTGCCAAAGGTAACCGCAGCCAGCAAGTGACAGATGCCTGCCAAAAGTATGGCGGTTTCTACTTGGGCTCTATCGGTGGTCCTGCCGCTATCTTGGCACAGAACAACATCAAGAGCATTGAGTGCGTGGAATATCCCGAACTCGGTATGGAAGCTATCTGGAAGATTGAGGTGGAGAACTTCCCTGCATTCATCTTGGTGGACGATAAGGGCAACGACTTCTTCAAGCAACTGAAGCCCTGGAATTGCAGCAAGTAAAACAGAAGCCTTTTAGAAAGGCATAATATAAGGAAAGCCGTAACGGAGAAAATCTTGTTACGGCTTTTTTGTTTTGTAGAGGAAAACAAAGTGTTTCGCGGCATAGAACACTCTGTTTCATCAAGCAAAACAAACTGTTCCTTTATGTTGAAACAAATTGTTTCAATAGGAAGAAACAAACTGTTCTTTCATGTTGGAACAAAGTGTTCTTCCATATTGGAACACTCTGTTCTGCCTTGATAAAACAGATTGTTCTCTATAGGAGAATAAAACTGAAACTCGTTTGTTGTCGTATTTTTGTTACATTCTCCTTTTCATTTCTCAGTTAACTTCTTTATCTTTAGCCCTCCAAACAACCAATTTAATAAAACATGGAACCAACTCTTACACGACAAACTCCGGCACAACACATCGTATGGCTGGATGTGGTACGCCTTGTTGCAATGTTTACAGTAGTTTGCTGCCATTGCACAGACCCTTTTAACTTCTATCCAGGCACATCGCCCGACATTGTTGACATCAAGTTTTGGGGAGCTGTCTACGGTGCGGCGCTCCGTCCTTGCGTACCGCTTTTTGTAATGATTACTGGTGCATTGCTGTTGCCGGTACGGGGTGACGCCTCGGCATTCTACAAGAAACGTATCCCCCGCGTATTCTTTCCTTTCCTCATCTGGTCTGTGATTTACAATCTGTTCCCCTGGATAACGGGACTGCTGGGAGTGGAGCCGAAAGTGATTCTGGATTTCTTCCCTTATTCGGGTGAGGAAGTGATGCGCCAGTCTCTGGCAGTGAGCCTGGGATATATTGCAGAAATGCCTTTTAATTTCTCTCTATTGGATGTGCACATGTGGTATATCTATCTGCTGATAGGGCTTTATCTCTATCTTCCGATATTCTCGGCATGGGTGGAGAAGGCCTCGGAACGTGCCAAACTATGGTTTCTTGCAGCATGGGGAGTGACACTGCTGCTGCCTTATTATACCGAGTTTGCCGCTCCGTACCTTTGGGGGACTTGCTCGTGGAACTCGTTCGGTATGCTGTATTACTTTGCCGGTTTTAACGGCTACCTATTGTTGGGCCATTATCTGAGGAACCATAACTGGACGGGCCGGCAACTCTGTGGCATCGGCATTCCCATGTTTGCCATTGGCTATGCCGTAACATTCCTTGGTTTCCGTCGTATGACCTCCTTGCCGGATTTTACGGATGAGATGCTCGAACTCTTCTTCACCTACTGTTCGCTGAATGTAGTAATGATGACCATCCCTGTGTTTATGCTTTGCAAGCGGGCCAATTTCCGTTCGGAGCGCATCAAGAAAGCATTGGCAAACTTGACGCTCTGTGGTTTCGGAGTCTATATGATACACTATTTCTTTACCGGACCGAGCGTAGTCCTGATGCGTGCTATCCATGTTCCTATCTATCTTCAGATACCTTGTGCCGCAGTCGTCGCTTTCTGTACTTCCTGGTTTCTGGTGGCAATGGCATACCGTTGTTTCGGGAAGCGGACCAAGTGGGTGCTGGGGTAGTTTGGATGAAAGATTGTTTATCTTTAAAGGAGGAGATTTAGGGCTTATTATCTCCTCCAGATTCTCCACATATAGTAAGCGCAGTGCGTGAATGCGAAAACAAACGAGATAATCAGCAGCACTTTGCTTTCTCCCCATCCCACAGTCTGTTGGTGCCACAGTCCGGTGATGACACAAAGAACGGCAAGGATAAGTCCAATCATGTTCAAGGTCACCTGCCCGTGGCGGGTGTCGCCTCCATGCTCCAGCTTACTGTGCTTCATGCCGTAGCCCACGTAGATGTCCAGACCGATGAGCATCCACAGTACCAGGCGTATCCATGTATCGGCAGGAAGGAACAACATCATGCAAAGGCAAGTAAGAATACCCAGTATGGGGATAAGTGGAACAAGTGGGGTTTTAAAGGAACGGGGCACGTCAGGCATGGTTCTGCGTACTACCAGTACAGCGGCACAGACCAGCGTGAAGGCCATCAGCGTGCCGATGCTTGTCATCTCTCCGGCCAGCCGTGCGGGTACAAAAGCTGCCAGCAGGCCCACAAGTACCATGAAGAGCAGGTTGCTGCGTGCCGGAGTACGGAACTTTTCGTTGATATGCGAGAAGAAAGGAGGCAGCAGCCCGTCATGGCTCATGCTCAGGAATACGCGGCTCTGTCCCAGCAGTGTCACCATGATGACGGAGCAATATCCGAACAGAATGGACAGCACGATGGCACGGTTCAGCCAGGGATAGTCCGGCTGGATGATACCTGCAGCATCAGCCTGCCCCATGTGCTCTATGGCTATGGCAACGGGAGCAATGCCTTGCTGTCCGCTGAAGGCGGTGTAGTGTGCCACTCCCGTCATGACGTGGGCAAAAACCATATAGAGCACGGTGCATACCAGCAAGGAGACCAGAATGCCGATAGGCATGTTCCGCTTCGGGTTCTTCGTCTCTTGGGCGGCTGTGCTCACGGCGTCGAACCCGAGGAAGGCGAAGAATACGATGGCCGCCCCTCGCAGGATGCCGGAGAAGCCATATTCGCCCAGCACGCCCGTATTGGCAGGGATGTAAGGTGTATAGTTGTCGGTATTGATGTATTTCCAGCCGAGTATGACAAAAATCAGTATGACGGAAACCTTCAGGAATACAATGAAGCCGTTGAAGATGGAGCTGCCTTCCGTACCCCGTATCAGGAAGAGGCTCATCAGCACGACGATAAGGAAGGCGGGGATATTTACGACTCCACCATCCCAGGGACAGGCGGTGAGGGCTTGCGGTAGATGTATGTCCAGTCCCTCGAGAAAGACGACCAGATAGCGGCTCCAGCTGATGCTTACCGTGGTTGCGGCTACGGTGTATTCCAGTACCAGGTCCCACCCGATAATCCAGGCGATGAGTTCGCCCATCGTGGCATACGAGTAGGTGTATGCGCTGCCGGCTACGGGTATCATGGATGCAAATTCCGCATAACATAGTCCGGCGAAGCAGCATCCCAGTGCGGCAATGGCAAAGGACAGGGTGATGGCCGGTCCCGTATAGCCTGCCGCCACCGTTCCGGTGATGGAGAATAGACCCGCTCCGATGATGACTCCCACGCCCAGGGCAACAAGGCTCCACGGACCAAGTACACGTTTCAATGTTTTCTTTCCGGAGGCATTCGCCTCCGCTTGCAGTGCCTCGAATGGCTTTCTGATGAATAATCCCATTGTGCTTTAATTCTGATAAATCGGGCGTAAAGGTACGGATTATAATTGCTTATTCCATATAGCGTGCTACTTTTCCACTGATTTGCAGTAGGGAGATTTCACATAATTTGGTATCATATTCCGCGGAGAGAATGCGTTCTTCTGCATCCAGCAGACTTTTTTGGGCTTCGCGCATCTCAATTCCCGAGAGGTTCCCCAGCATATATCGTTCCATGGCAATCTCGTGGTTCTCTTTGGCGGCGACAAGGTTCTGTCGTTCCAGGTTCAGCATTTGCAGGTTGTTCTGGTAGGCCTGCCACAGGTTGCTGAGGTCGGCGCGCAGGGCCTGCTCCAGTTGCTCGCGTTCCAGACGCGCGTTCTGCACGGCAATGCGGGCATTCTTGCGTTCGCGGCGCCGGTTGCCGTCGAATAGATTGAAGCCGACGGTGACGCCGAAGTTCAGACCGAGATTGCTGCGGCGGCTGTTGGCGGAGATGTCGTACTTGTTGAGGGTGTAGCCGTATCCGCCGTTCATCTTCACGTATGGGTAGTCGCGCGAGCAGACTTTCTTGTAGTCCAGACGGGCCAGGGTATTGTTCTGTTCGGCACGTAGCAGTGAGGCGTTGATGGTGAGGGTGGCGTTCCACAGCTCCTCGAAGTTCAGGGAGGCGGTCACGTTGATGAGGCTGTCTTGTATGATGAACGGCTGGTCCACATCTTTGTTTGCCATGAGCTCGTTCAGTTGGATGCGTGAGGTGTGCAGCAATTCCTGCTGCTTCATGTATTGGGCGCTGTCGGCATTGAAGTCCACTTTGGCCTGCTGGTAGTCCAGGCGCGAGAAGTTACCGATGTGGTAACGCTCTTCCACAATGCGCAGGCGCTCTTTGGATAGCGATACGGCATAACGGAAGTTCTTCAAGCGGATTTTCTGCTGCACATAGTTATAGTATTCGGCGGCTATGTTGGCTATCAGGTCCTCGATGGCGATGCGCGTATTGGTCTCGCCTTGGCGTTCCAGCTCCTTGAGCCGTTGGTAGTTGGCGGTAATGTTGAAACCGTCGAAGATGGTCCAGTTCAGGTTGATGCCTGCATCGAGAGTTTGGTCAAACACTCCGTTGTCCTTGGTTGTCTCTCCGGTGGCTCGGGCTTTGGTCTCGGTATTGTCTATGGTTCCCTTGTAGCCGGCGGAGAGGTCCAGTGTGGGCAGGTAGCCCGCATTGCCCAGTGTGGCGTTGTTCTTGCTGACCTGCTCTTCATTGCGGACAATGCGCAGGGAGTAGTTGTTCAGCAATCCCTGCTCCAGGCAGGACTTCAAGGTGTAGGTAGGCGCAGGCTGTGCATAAAGGCCCAGCGCTGTGCAGGCAGTGGCTATGAAAATTAAAACAATGCGTTTCATTCGGTCTTCAGTTTACTTCGGTTCGTTGATACATAACTATATATGGCAGGCACGATGTACATCGTCAGCAGTGTGGAGATGAGCATGCCGCCTACGACGGCAGTACCCATGGCGATGCGCTGGTTGCAGCCTTCGCCGGTGGCGTAGGCAAGCGGTATCAATCCCAGGATGGTGGAGGCACTCGTCATCAGGATGGGGCGCAGACGTTGCAGGGAGGCGTCCTTGATGGCTCGCATCTTGTCTTCACCCGCTTCCTGCTTCTGATTGGCAAATTCCACAATCAGGATACCGTTCTTTGCCACCAGACCAATCAGCATGATAATACCAATCTGGCTGAATATATTCATCGTAATCCCCCCGAAATACATGAACACCAGTGCGCCGGCAATGGCGAGAGGCACCGTCAACATGATAATCAGCGGGTCTTTGAAGCTTTCGAACTGGGCGGCAAGAATCAGGTAAATCAGCACGATGGCCAGGATGAAGGCGAACATCAGACTGGAGGAACTCTCCCGATACTCTTTGGAGTCTCCGGTCAGTGCGGTACGGAAGGTCTCGTCCAGTGTCTCCTTGGCAATCTTGTCCATTTCGTCCAGTCCTTGCCCGATGGTCTTCCCGTCGGCAAGTCCCGCGGAGATGGTGGCAGACACGAAACGGTTGTAGCGGTACAGTTTCGGAGGGGCGATACCGCCGGTCAGCTCTATCAGATTGTCCAGCTGCACCATGTTCCCGTTGTCACTTCGGATATAGATGCCTTTCAGGTCGGCAGGCTTGTTGCGTTGCTGGCGGTTGATTTCGCCCAATATCTCGTATTGCTTTCCGTTCATGTAGAAGTAGCCCATACGCTGTCCGCTCAAGCCGTATTGTAGGGTTTGGGCAATATTCTTGGTACTTACGCCCATGATACTCGCTTTATCTCGGTTGATGTTGATGCGCGCTTCGGGCTTGCTGAACTTGAGGTTTACGTCTGCCATCTGGAATACTGGATTCTCGTAGACTTTCGTCATGAACTTGGGGAGCACCTCCTGCAATTTCTCGATGTTGGTTGCTTGTAATACATACTGCACGGGCATACCGCCGCGCCGTCCTCCGAAAGAGGAGGACTGCTGTACGAAAGAGCGTGCCATGGTCTTTTTCTGCACTGCCTTCGACAACTTTTCGGCAACTTCCATCTGGGTATAGTCACGGTCTTTCATGTCTTTCAGTGTAATACGTACGTTACCGCTACCACTGGACACACGCGCTGTTACCGCTTCTGCATCCGGGATAATGGAGTCCACCAGATGGTTGATGTCTTCGGTATAGTCGCGGATATACTCGTATGTCACCCCTTCGGCACCCATTGTATTGATGCTGATTTGTGAACGGTCCTCCAATGGAGCCATTTCAGCCGGAATAGTATTCCAGAGGAATCCGATAAGTAGGATGGTGACCACGGTGAAGGGCAAGGCAATCCAGCGCCGTTTCAGAAAGGCGGCCAGTGACTTGCTGTATACCCGGTTCATTCCTTCGAAGAAAGGTTCGGTCTTGCGATAGAACCAGCTTTGCTGTTCGCGCTTCACCAGGAGCTTGGTGGCGAGCATCGGTGTAAAGGTCAGTGCGGCAAACGAAGAGATAACCACCGAACCGGATACCACAATACTGAATTCGCGGAACAGACGTCCCGTCATGCCGTCCATGAATACAATGGGGAAGAACACGGCAACCAGTGTGATGGTGGTGGAGATTACGGCGAAGAATATTTCTTTGGCTCCCTCGATACCCGCTTCTTTGGGTGGCATCCCTTTCTCTATGCGGACGTAGATGTTCTCTGTCATTACAATGGCATCGTCCACCACCAGTCCCACGGCAAGCACCACCGCCAGCATGGAAAGCACATTGATGGAGAAGCCGGCTAGATACATCACGAAGAAAGCGCCGATGAGCGAAACCGGAATCACGATGCACGGCACCAGTGTCACACGCCAATCGCGCAGGAAGAGGAAGATGATAATGATAACAAGCACAAAAGCCTCGTATACCGTCTGCTTCACCTCGTTGATGGAGGCGCGGATAAACTTGGTATTGTCGAAACCGTAGTTGTAGTGGATGTCTTCGGGCAAGTCTTTCTTCATCTTTTCCATGCGGTCGTATACGGCATTGGCTATTTCTATGTGGTTGGCGCCCGGTTGCGGAATGACTACGATACCCACCATAGGCACACCGTTCATCTTCATATAACTCTTGATGTCGGCAGGACCCAATTCGGCACGTCCTATGTCGCTGAAACGGACGATACGGTTGCCATCCTCTTTCAGGATAAGGTTGTTGAACTCTTCTGCCGTATGCATCAGCCCCAGTGTGCGGATGGTGAGTTCGGTGGTATTTCCTTCGATACTGCCGGAGGGAAGTTCCACATTTTCCTGGTCTACGGCATTCTTCACATCCATGGGGGTGATGCCGTAACCGGACATCTTGATGGGGTCTAGCCAAAGGCGCATGGAGTAGCGTTTCTCTCCCCAGATGCTTACGCTGCTGACATCGGAAATTGTCTGTAGCTGTTCCTTTACGGTGAGGTCGGCAATTTCGCTCAACTCCAATAGCGAGCGTTTGTCACTCTGGAGTGCCACCATCAGGATGGGCATGGCATCGGCATCCGCCTTTGAAACGGTAGGCGGGTCGCAGTCACGAGGCAGAAAGCGTTGTGCGCGCGACACTTTATCACGTACGTCGTTGGCGGCGGTTTCCAGGTCAACGGAAAGCTCAAACTCTACTGTAATGCGTGATGAGCCTTGCTGGCTGACACTGGAGAGGGAGCGTATGCCGGGAATACCGTTGATGTTCTGCTCCAGAGGCTCCGTTATCTGGTTCTCGATGACATCGGCGTTGGCACCCGGATAGGAGCAGGATACTGATATGATGGGATTGTCTACAGATGGGTACTCGCGTACACCCAGATAATTGTAGCCGATGAAGCCAAACAGCAGGATTATCAGGGTAAGTACTGTCGAGAGTACCGGTCGCCGTATACTTAATTCGGATATATTCATTCTTTACAATTGATAATTAACGGTTGATAATTGACAGTTGTCAATTGATATTGTCCAGTGTTACCGGTAGTCCGGTACGGAGTTGCAGGGTTCCCGAGGTGATGATGGTATCTCCTGCCTGCAAGCCTTGCAATACTTGTACTTCCGCTTCCGTACGGATTCCCGTAGTAATCTCTACCGGCTGGGCTTTTCCCGACTTATAGAGGAATATCTTGTCTTTTCCCATTTCCGGTACAATGGCTTCGGACGGTACGGCAAGGGCGTCTTGAATTTCATCCTTGTTCAGCTTGATGCTGGCATAGCGGCCCGGAAGCACAGCTCCGTTGGCATTGGGATAAAGTGCACGGATTGTCAGGGTATGGGTAGTAGGGTCTATCTTTGATTCGCGTGCATAAACCGTGGCGTGGAAGGTATTTAGCTTTCCTTCGAGAGTGAAGTCCAGTCCGGCGCCGGTCTTTACGTCATTGGCATACCGCTCGGGTACGGCAAATTCCACCTTCAACGGCGAAATCTTGGTGAGTTTGGCTACAATGGTTGTAGGGGAAGCGTAAGTACCCACACTGACTTGGCGCAGACCGATGACACCGTCGAAAGGAGCACGCAGCTCAGTTTGTGCGATGTTCGATTCTATCAGGTCAATGTCGGCATTCAGGGTGGCCAGCTCGGTCTTTACTTGTTCGTAGGCTTCTTTACTGACCGCATCCCTTTCCAGCAGGGCGTTCTGGCGAAACACGCGGTCTTCTGCCAACTTTAATTGGGAGACGAGGCGTTGCAATTGTGCTTGCAGCGGCCGGTCATTAACTTTGGCAAGTAATTGTCCTTTCTTGACGAAGCTGCCTTCTTCAAAATTTATCTCTATGATTTTGCCGGATGTCTCGAAAGAAAGGTCCACTTCCTCATCCGGCAGCAGGCTGCCGCTGATTTGTATTTCATCCTTCAGCAGTTGCGGTTTGATTATTTTTGCGTTTACGTTTAGAATTTTCTTACCGCTACGTTGACCGGTCATCACCTTGTCTGCAGCGGCTAATTCTTCATTCTCTTTAGGTAATTGGGAGTAGATTCCTCCTCCAATCAGTCCGGCACCAATCACGATAATGATGCCCCATTTAACTCTCTTATTCATGTTGTAGTATTAGTAGTAATAAAATCAGCCTTAGATTAGACTACGGGAAAAGAGAATAGTTTAAAAGATAAAGAGTTAAAAAGTGTAAGAATATGGATTGGAAAGGTGATAAAATGACAAATCAGTAAGCAGCCCGGTATTTTCCCTCCTCCTTGTCCTTCAGCATGTTCAGATAAGAAGCGTAACGGGATTCGCTGATATAGTGCTTCTCGACAGCCTCGCGTACAGCGCATCCGGGTTCGTGGCGGTGGGTACAGTTGCCGTAACGGCAGTCGGCAGATACCTTGAATATTTCCGGGAAGTAGTGGCCTATCTCTTCTTCTTCCATATCGAATGTTCCGAAACCTTTGATGCCCGGAGTGTCAATGATATATCCGTTGCCCGGAACCGGGAACATTTCTGAGAAGGTAGTGGTGTGCATACCTTTATTATGATAGGTGGATATCTCTCCGGTTTTAATCTCTATGTCGGGCAGTATTGCCTTGATGAGTGTCGATTTCCCTACTCCGGAATGTCCGGAAAAGAGGGTTATGCGTCCTTTGAGTTCTTTCTCGATAGTGTCGATGCCTTCCCCTTTTCTGGCAGAAACCTTGAAACAAGGATAGCCGATGGTGGTGTAAAGGTTGATGAGACTGTCCAGATAGTGCAGTTCCTCTTCATTGTAGGCATCCACTTTGTTGAATATAATCTTGACGGGAACACGGTATGCCTCGGCAGAGGCGAGAAATCGGTCTATAAAGGTAGTGGAGGTTTCGGGATAGTTCACCGTCACTATGAGCATGCACTGGTCGAGGTTGGCGGCAAGAATGTGCGATTGCTTGGAAAGGTTGGAGGCACGGCGGATAATGTAATTCTTCCGGTCCTCTATCTCGCTGATAAAGGCCGTACCTTCTTGGTTCAGTATGATGTTCACATAATCGCCTACAGCCACGGGATTAGTGCTTCGTATGCCTTTCAGCCGGAAGTTCCCTTTGATTTTACATTCAATCTCCCTTCCGTCGTCAGTCCGTACCAAGTACCAACTTCCGGTGTTTTTTATAACGAGTCCCCTCAAAATAATTGAAAGTTGAAAGTTGAAAGTTGAAAATGGAAGGTTGAAAAGGCTTCTATACTTGGTATATCGGTTTATTTTCAACTTTCCATTTTCCGTTTTCAACTTAATTAAACGGTCATGATTTCTTTATCCTTTGCAGCCAGCATGTCATCAATCTGCTTGATGAACTTGTCGTGAATCTTCTGCAGCTTTTCTTCACCGCCTTTCTGGGCGTCTTCGGCCAGTCCGTCCTTTACGGATTTCTTCAAGGCGTCGATGGCATCACGGCGTGCATTACGTACACTTACCTTGGCAGTTTCTCCTTCTCCCTTACACTGTTTGGCAAGTTGTTTACGGCGTTCTTCCGTCAGTGGCGGGATGCCGATACGGATAATCTCACCATTGTTTTCGGGCATGATGCCGAGACTGGAGTCAATGATGGCCTTTTCAATGACGCGGAACATGCTCTTATCCCATGGCTTGATGGCAATGCTGCGTGCGTCCGGAGTGGTTACGGCTGCCACACTGTTTGTAGGGGACAATCTTTCCATAAGAATGGAAAA
>OAZX01000218.1_pt1 | contig 35660 bp, 20 predicted proteins | sample 1495341 | NCBI WGS metagenome assembly OAZX01 (sample SAMEA2580119, study PRJEB22360) | human gut metagenome | biome: human gut; feature: human-associated habitat; material: faeces | place: Denmark | collected 2008/2010 | reverse complement strand
AAAGTCTTGGCCCCGGCGCGCCCCTGACCGTCGGGCAGCCATTCACCGACGGCAAGCGGCTCCATACGGTCGGCCACTCGGCCGTCCACAGGCGAGCGTACTTCCAAGAGCGCCGTTCGTTTCTTCAATTCCGCAATGCGCCGCTCGAGCGCAGAGAGCTCCCGCAACGCTGCGGGCACGTCGGCCGCCCCCTCCCGATTCATGCGCATGTATTCCGCCCGCCAGCGAAGCGATGCGCGGTCTGATTCCAATTTTTCAAGCTCATGGGTGAGCTCGGGAGAGCGAAGCCGAAAGAGCACCTGCCCCTTTTTCACCGCATCGCCCTGAGCAGCCTCAATCGCTTCGACCTGTGCCGCTGCCGGCGTGTAAAGCGTCACCGCTGCCGCCGGTTTCACCACCGCCGGCGCCGCTATCTCTGAACGCCAAGGCATGAAAAACACCGCCAAAATTCCCGCAATGGGAAAGAGGAGCCACAGACTGCGCGGCGCAGCTTTTCCCTTCAGGATGCGAAGCGCCCATTCCTTAAGTTCTCGGAGTATCGGAAGCATGACGAAGACGGAAACCTCAACGCAAAAGAGAAAAATGCCGAGCAGCTTGAAGAAGGCGTGGTAGACGAGGAGCGCAATACCGCAGAAGAGAAAGAATCGGTAAAGCCACGTTGCCCACGCATAGATAATCAATGCACGTTCCTTCCACGGCTCAAACGATTCGGGCTTCTTCTCCCCAAAGCCGAAAAGAAGCTCCCGCATCCGCCATTTGGCCAGCGCGAAGCTCCTCTGATGCAGGTTCGCTACGCCCAGCCAGTCCGAGAGCAGGTAGTACCCGTCAAACCGCATGAAGGGGCTTGAATTGATGGCGAGCGTCATGATCCAGGTTGTGGTGGCGAGCATGAAGGCCGCGCTCTTTAGCCCCCCTTCGGGCAGAAAGCTCCACGCGAGCGCTGCCCATACGCCTAAAGCCAATTCCCCCAAAACACCCGCCGCGCAGACGGCCATGCGCTGACGCTTGGACTTCAGGCGCCAGGCAGCGGACGTATCGGTATATAGGAGCGGCATCATCACCATGAAGGCAATGCCCATATGGGGAATACGGCAGCCAAAGTGCTCGGCTGTGTAGGCATGGGCCAGCTCATGGATCACCTTCGTGCAGGCAATCGTGAGGCCGGCCATAACCGCGCCTTCCCAGGAAAAGAAATGCGAGAAGGTATGCGTAAAGGCATCCCACTGCCGGCCGATGAGGTAAAGCGCCAAAACGAGCGCCGTTAATGTGGCCCAGAGAAAGGTCTTTGTGAAAAAGAGGCGCTCAACCCAGGGGAGCGTCCGGCGCAGGAATGCGTCCGGCGCCACCAGCGGAATGCGGAAAAAAAGATAGTGGTGCAGAAAGAACTTCCAAAGCGTCTGCTTGGGCTTACGCTTCATCTGTTCGGCGAGCCTCGCGGAAGTTCCCGCTTCGCGCGTGAGGCTCATCCGCATCAGAAACTTCGCAAAATTCTCCACCGTCTCCGCCGTCGGCCGAAGGAGCGTTTCCCTCCCGACAGCAGCAGCCACAGCCTTGGCTGTCCCTAAGTGCCAGCGCTTCAGGCACTCCGCCTGAAGAACGCCGAGCTGAAAAAACTGGTCGCGCGCCGGATCTTCAAGCACCCAGGTAGGACTCCCGTCATCCGCGTCCGGGCCTTCGTGCAGACGAAGATCCTCCCGCAGCGGCGGAAGCCGCGGCTCCTTCGGGGTCGGACGTCCGGCAGATAGACCCGTAGCAACAGGGGGGCGCTCGAGAGCGTTCATAGCATTCATCCGCAGAGGTGCTGAGCCGGGCGCTTAGACGCCGAGCCAGAGCCGCAGCGTGGCCAGAGGCCGGCGAAGGAGATAAAGCCCCAGAAAGGTTTCTTCGCCGTAAAACTTTGCCGTGCCCTTGAGGCCGAGCTGCGGCGCATCACCGTCGGTTGGGACGAATTCAGCCCGAGCCTTGTAGGCAAGCGTCCCGTCAGCCGTGGCTGACGCGCGGTAGGCCACTCGAGTGAGCTGCGCTTCGAGCGGACTCGTCGGCGACGCATTGAGGAAGAATTTCACTTCGGATCCTTTTTCAAGCGCGACGGCGTCACCCACCGGAATGTCGGCCTCAAGCTCCACGGCCCGAGGATCCGCCACCATCAAAATGCGTTCGCCGACAGCTACCGGCCGACCCAGCCATTCCTGAGGGTCCGAAAAGACGGCAACACCCGAGCGGTCTGCCCGGATCTCCGTCCGTTCGAGTTCCCCGGCAAGAAAAGCCGCATCAGCTTCAGCCTGGTCACGACGGCGCTTAAGCACCCCCAAAGCCATCTTGCTGCGCTCATCAAAGAAGGCCTGCTGCTGCCCCTGCCGGTATTCGGCCTCTGCAACAGAAAGCGTCTGCCTTGCAGCCTCCAATTGACCGCGCAGGTCGCGCGAGTCCATCCGCACAAGGAGATCCCCCGCCTTGACCGGCGCATTGGGCTTCACGACGATTTCTTCGACTACGCCCGAGAGCGGCGCACGAACAGCAAACGGATTTTTGGCCGTTACTTCTGCGGGCGCAAGCACGGACTGCCGAATGGGTATCAGCATCGCTCCGACCACTGCTGCGGCGGCTGCACAGCGCACCCAGCGCTTGCGGCTCCATACCAGAAGTCTTCCGGAGTGAGCCTTCACGGTGCCTTCGCCCGACCAGTCGCTGCGGCCAAGCGGCATAGCGCTCCACGCATCGGCATAAGCACGCGCCAGATGGGTGAGGATAGCCTTGTCGGCCCCCGTCCACGGGGCGTCCCGCCAAAGGATAAGCGCAGCCCTGATGCCGGAGCCGCCCGCCTGCGGCGCTTTAAGCGGCAGTTCCGCCCAAAGCGCCTGAGCCGGCAGAAACTCCTTAGCCATCATTCGGTCGTGATCCGCGGCCGGCGGATGCTCGAGCACATTGAAGGGCTGCACGAGTTCATCGGCCAAGGCGGAACCCGACAGAGAAGAAGCGCCGGCCGGATGAGCATCTGCGAAGCCGCCCAGGCGCTTAACGAGCCAAGCCGGAAAGGCCGCATTGCGAACCGGATCCGCAACGCCCGAAAGCCCTTCGATCCGTCCCGCCCGGCCATCATCGGCCGCCCGCCACCAAAGCGCGGCCTGACGGTAGTCAATCGCTGCGAGCGTATCGTTGAGCGCCGTGTAGCCGAGCGCTCGGCGATCGGATGCCGCACGTGCAGTTTCACAGAGACGAATAACGCGCTCCAGGCGTTCGGTTTGTTCACGGGACTTCAGAAACGCAGACTTGAGCTCCTGAAGCCCTTCGGCAGCGGAACCCTTTTCGGATTCCGCTCCCGGCTTCGTTCGAATGATCATGGAGCAGGGCTCCAAGCGACTCGTCCGCTCATACCGGGCAGAAGCGGGAGCGCTGCCGCACCGGCATCACCCGCAGCCTTCTCCCTTTTGGGAAGCTGGAGCTCGCCCGTCACCTTCACCGACTGACTGACCGGATCCACACTCCCGGCGATGCGTGACACGGTGACCGGATAAACCGCACCGGTATCGTCCAGCGTAAGCGTCAGGCGGCTCCCGATCCGCAGCACTTTCAATGCCGCCGCAGGGAGAATCGCCTCAACCTCAAAGGCGCTCACCTCATAAAGGGTGAGGAGCTTCTGGCCTTCTCCCACATACTCATGCGGGCGCACATACGTTTCGCCCACGATGCCGGAGAACGGCGCCTTGATGCTGCAGCGGCCGACCTGAATGCGTTCCGCCCTTGCCTTTCGAGCGGATCCGGTCTGAATGCTGTCAGCCTTGGCTTCGGCTGCCGCAATCCCCACGTTGGCGCGGGCTTCTTCATAGTCGGCCGTGCTGATGGAATTGAGCTTTCTGAGTTCCCGGGCGCTGCGCCAGCGGCCTTCAGCGGCCGAGGCTGCGGCTTCAGCCCGCAGAAGCCTCGCCTTGGGAAGCGCACAGTCGTATTCGACAAGCACGTCTCCGGCCTTGAAGCGTTCACCGTCGCGGAAGGCAACAGCACTCACTTCACCGGGCATTTCGCTCGAAAGGAGCGCCTGCGCCTTAGCAGTTACCTGCGCGCGGAATTCGACCGCATCAGCCAATGCTGATGAGCTCGAAAGCCCTGACGCAGGGGCCGGCGCAGCCGAAGCTGCGCCAATTGTTAAAGCTGCAGCCATCGAGCAAATTGCGCTCAGCGTATGGAGCTTTTCCATCATCATCCTCATTGCTCGAGCACGATTCTTACCGGCTGGCCTTCAAAGAACCGAGACTTTCCCAGGGCATGCCGGAAACGAGACGGACGGCCGCTCCGCCCTCCTGCGCAGCCGCAGCAACTTCCGGGTTGAGGCGGTAGCTCGCAGACGCTTCCTTATAGTCGCCCACGCCGTCCTTCAAGGCCTGCGTGCCGTAAAGCCCCTGCAGCACTGCGCCGTCGGCGATGATGCGGTCCTGCGCGCCGATGGCTTCAGCGAGTCCCGAAATGGACTGATCGGCAACCTCAGCGGGTACCGTATCAAAACCCGCGGCTTGATAGATGGCATCCTGAGCGTTAAGCATTTCGGCATAGCTCAGATCACGCGTGCGTTTGGCGAGCAGCGTCTCAACCTTCGTGCGTACCGCTTCGAGCTTCGTTTCGCTGCGGCTCTTCACGGCATTTTCAACCTGCTTGTCGATGGAATTCTGTACGCGCGAGAGTTCGTCAGCTCGACGGAAGGCCTTTTCAGCCGCAAAACGCTGATGCCAGGCAACGTGCACCTGGGAGAGAACCGTCATGCGGATGGCCTGACGACGAAGCGGGGCGAGTTCTTCGCGAAGCTCTCCGCCCTTCAAAATCTTCGGCGCAGTGAAGAGGCTCATCAGGTTCCAGCTCACCTGCGTGCCCACGTCCGCCCAGTCATTGTTCGCCAAGTACTTATTGCTGTCGTAGTTGAGACCCGCAAAAAGCTGAACATTCGGGAAGAGCTTCAGGAGCGACATGCGGGTTTCGAGCACAGCATTGCGCGCGAGATAGCTTTCTTCGCGAATCTCAGGGCGGCGCACCATGGCGAGCACTTCGAGGTCACTGAGCTTATAGGGTACGGCCGGAACGGCTTCAGCATCCGTCGAGGGAACGGCGAGCTGGAATGGCGTCCCTGGCTGCAGGTTCATGAGGGTCGCGAGCTTGGCTTTGCTCTTCACCAATTCGTCTTCGAGCGTTTCGAGTTGGCGAACCATGTTGAGAAGGTCACGCTGATAGCGAAGCGCATCGAGCGGCTTCACGAGACCGCGGCCGCCCGCTTCCTTGGACTGAGCCAGAGCCTTCGAAGCGTCGTCGAGCGCATCAGCAACTTCGTCGCGCAGACGCTCGGCGCTGACGGCCGAGAGCCAGGCCGCACGGGTCTGACGGGCGATATCGGCCACCACGCGGCGGCGGCGTTCTTCGGAGGCATAGGACTTGTTGGTCGAAGCTTGGGCTTCAAAGTAGCTCAGACCGAAATCGAGCACATTCCAGGAGAGCTCCAGGTCGGCCGTCTTGCCGTCGCGTTCGCTGCTCTTAGAGGGCACGAGCGACTCCTTGCCGGTTGCGAGCGATTCGCTCGAGCTCGCCAGTTCGTTGGAGCGGTCGCGGTAGCCTGCCGACGCCGTGAGCTTTGGCAAGAGGCTCATGCTCTGCACATCAGCGATGTTTTCCTGCACCGCACGCTCCATCATGGCCAGGCGGTGTTCGAGGTTATATTTGAGCGCACGGGCAACAGCCTCTTCCATCGTAATGGGAGCCGTGACGGGTTCCTGCGCAGCGAACATCAGCTGCTGGTCGACATTGGCTAGACGCATAAGATCGTCGCTCGAAAGCTTTTCGGGCGCGATGACCGAGCAGCCGGCAAGCATCATCGCTGCGGCAACGGAAGTAGAAACAAGAGTAAGGCGGATCATCCGAGAGGCTTTCATCTGAGACATGATTGGAAATCCTGAAATAGGCAAGAGAATGAGTAGGTTCGGCGGCACGGACTGCCAAAGTGATCGTCCGTGCCGAATAAGTGAGTGGTCAGCGGTCAGCTCGCAGCGAGATCATCGGATTTGGCAAAGATGCCTTCGCGGGCATAGACCGTATGGCGTTCAATGGCAGCGGTGAGGCTCGTGTCAGCGATCTCGCTCTGCTCGGGCGTCTCTGCGTCAAGCAGCGCGGCTAAACCCTTTTGAGCAACGTCATTCAAGTCAGCTGACGGCAATTCCGCTGCGCTCTCTTTAAGCGTCACGCGGGCTGCGGATTTGTCTGAGCGCTCGACCTTTTCAACAGCGCGCTCTACCGCCCGGTCACGGCGAACCTCTTCGGTATGAAGCTTGGCGTCGCGTTCATCATCGACGGTCTGCTTATAAAGCGCGAAGAGGCGCTCTGAGGCCGAGGGTTCTTCCAGAGGCGCAGCCGGCTTGCCGAAGATCGGTTCGAAGGCCGGGTGATCCGCCGCCAGTACCGTAGGTCTGAAGTCTTCGCGCTCGAGCCCTCGTCCGAGTTCCGTGTCGCGCAGAAGGTCAAGACCGCGGCCAAATGCCGGGTTGGCAACGCCCGCATCCGCACTGGTGACGGGCGCAATCTGCGTCCCGATCCAAATGGTGCGGGTGGTCGAAGCGCCATAGGCATCCGTGGCTTTCACCGTCACCGCCAAGCCGTTTTCGAAATTCGCGTCCGCCCTGAAGATGCCGGTATCCGCATCAAAAGAGACGCCCTCAGGGAGTTCTGCGGGTTCGGTGATCTCCACACTGAATCCGTCGCCCTCGGCATCCTTGAAGAGCGTATTGAGATCCGCTCTGATGCCGCCGGCCGTATCGCCGAAGACCGCCGGGAGTCCTTCATGAGTCGACCCCGCGCCGACAAACTCGGGCGCGGAATTCGTGCGAACACCCACCGTCACTTCGAACGTATTCGAAAGTCCGTAGCTGTCCGTCGCGGTAATCGTGAGCTTAAAGGGTTCAGTAACCGTCGCCGTGCCGTAGATGCGGCCCGTGCCGGCATCAAAGCTCAGCCCGCTGTTATCGGGCAGCCCGTCGACCCTGAAGGTCAAATCGTCGCCGTCGGGATCCTTGATGTAGTCCTTAAGTTCAAACGAATTATTGCCCCCGACTACAACGCTCGGAGCAGTGTCCGTTACAGCCTGCGGGGCTTGATTGCCGCGAACCGTGAGCTTGAAGGTGTACTCCACCGGAGCATTCTTGCCGTCCGAAGCAGTGATCGTCACCGAGAACGCACCGACCTCCTGAGGCGTGCCGGAAATCGTTCCTGTCTTCGCGTCGATAGTCAGACCATCGGGAAGACCCTTCACGGCCGTGAAGGTCAGTTCATCGGCCTCATTCGGGTCTTTGAACCAATCCTTGACGCTGAAGTTCGTCTCATGATTGAAGACAACCTCGGGCACCTTGACATTCCCATCAACAACGACCGGCGGCTGATTTTCCATGATGGTCAGCGTGACATCACGGCTCGCCGTCAGACCGCTCTCGTCTGCCGCAGTGATTCGCAGCTGATAGGCACCCGACTTCGAAACCGTGCCGGAGAGCTTGCCGTTTTCAAACTTCAGTCCCAGCTTCTGGAGGCCATTTTCGACAACGTTCCCATTCTCATCGAGGAGTTCCACGGTTACTGTCGCCACTTTGACGTCATCGGTAAAGAGGTCTGAGGGCAGCGTAATAGAACCCGCAGAACCGCCGAGCGCTACGTCCAAGGTACCGTTCAAAGCGTAGTCCGGATACTTCGTTTCGTTAAATTCCGGGCCATCGTTAATCTGCAGCGTCACCGCATTGTCAATCAACAGCGAATCGCTGCTGCCGCTCGCGGACGTAAAGCCAATGCTTAAATCGACCGACAGATCTGCACCTGGCTCAGCGCCCGTGGCAGTGAAGGTGATTGCCTTCAAAAGCGCTTCGGCTTTGTCTGCATCAACGCCTTGCTCGAGCGTAATGGAAAGCGTTCCTTCGCGGGCAGACCAGGCGCCCAGCTTCACGTCACCGCTGTAGACGTAGCCGTCATCGTTGAGCGTCAGACCAGAATCCGCACTGAGACCAAAGGTGCCGCTCGGATAGTCGACATTTACAGTGATCGAAGCCGCGTGTCCAAGAATGGAATCTTTGATGCCCGAGAAATCAACATTCGCAAGGAAGTCGGTCGGCTGCTCGGGATCCGGGACATGAATGGTCTCCTCGTCCGGCGTCTCAATAGAGCCGTCAGTGGCTTTGACGCTGAAGATCTGAGCGTCGGACTTGCCGACATTGTCAGTCATGGTGACCTTCAGCACGACTTCACCGGCAACGTCGGACGGCACGTCATATTTCACCGCCCCAAGCACCGTGTTAAACACATCGTGATTGAGCGCCCCCGTGAATTTGATCGTCAGCTTGCCGCCCTCGACACTATAAGAACCGAGTTCAGTGCCATCAGCCCCGGTAATCACCCCGTCCGCAAAGGTATATCCAATAGTCTTGGCAAAACTAAAGCCGTCAGAGGCATTTGCCCCGCCGTTGCGCTCAATCGTAATGCTGAAGTCTTTGTAATCCTCAACGTCAGCATCTGAGCCCGAAAGATACTTGCCGATTTCAGCGGAATTGCCGGTGTAGGGAATCTGAGGCAATGCCGACGCGGAATAAATGCCCTCAGATCCGCTGTTAAAGTAGATGTTTTTACCGTCTGAAGAAACAATAAATTTCCCAAAACCTTCTGTACCCGCATCAATGGATCCTGCTTTTGTCAAGAATCCAGAAAGTGCATCTACAGTATATTCAACCATCTTTCCATCCTCAGTTGAGGCAAACAGAAGCTTGCCGTCGGAGGACAGATGCATTTCTTGAATACTGATCGATTCGCCTTCGAATCCCCAATCCGCACCTACAGTTAATGACTGCACGAGAGTCATCGTACCGTCATTATTTTTCTCAAAAGTTAGTACGTAGCGGCTGCCAATGGCAGATGCGGAGTAAACGTAGAGATATTGACCGTCCGCCGATGAAACAACGCTTCCAACCTTCCACAGCATAAATTCATCATCGACTTTAACCCCTGACTCATCCGCATTGATGGTGTCGTAATTCAACGTTTGAAGCAGATTAAGCGCTCCACCTTCGCCCACTGTGACAACAGCGATTCCGCTCTTATCGCCCATACTGTCTTTTTGAACATATATATATTTACCGTCACCGGAAAATGTAATGGCTGTTAGATTCTGATCCGCAAAATTCATTTCATCCCGCGTGAACTGCGAGATCAATTTCAAACTGCCGTCAGCATCAACTGTATAAAGGTACAAAGTATCTTCGGTGAGCGCCGCAAAGTACTTGCCGGAAGGATCTAAGGAGATGTCCTGCCACGAATCAGACTCAGAGGTCAGATCAATGCCGTCAATGGGAGACCAAGTCCCGTCGGCATCTGCCATGAATCCATGAACGCCTATGACAAAAGAGTTTTCACCGGAAATAGCCTTAACATAAACAGAGTTGCCGTCGGCGGAAACAACGATGCTCCCAGGATATCCCCCTGGCGATGATCCAAGTTCGAAAGAGTTTTTAAGTGTTAACGCTCCATTGTCACTTCGACTGTAAACGTAGAACATGTACGTCCCGGAGCCATCGCTGCCGGAAGACGACATTACGAAAACCGTCTTGCCGTCCGGGGTCTGTGCAAGATCGTTGACGTAATAATCAGCCCCTGTAATGACGCCGTCATGCATGAAGATTGTGTCGGAGATTTCAGGCGCATCAACACTTACATCCGGATCAACGCTGAGATGCACACGAATAGTCGCCGTGACATCATCAATAATCGAAGAATCAGACCCGCCGTTATCGGCGCCGCCGTTATCGGTCACTTTAGTCAGAGCGAAAACACGCTCACTAACCTCAGCCTGGGCATTCTCGTTGACATAAGTCATCGAATTGACAACGTTTTGAGCCGCCCCAGTCTTAACGCCGCCATCAAAACTGATGGTCAGCACGCCTTTTCCGTCAGCGACGACATACTGATAGGCGTATCCGCTCTTCGTAGTGCCGTCTGAGGAGGCATTTAGAGGGATACGAACCCCGTCGACCACCCAATATTCACCTTCAGCAAAGTCACCCGAAGCCGTCAGCTCCATCGAGGATACTTTTTGATTGAGTTCACCGACATTGATCGCTACATCTTTGAAGATAGGCGATGACATGCCAGTCGTGTTGTAATACTCATTTTCTACGGCAGAAGAACCAGATGCTGAAGGAGCCTGATTGGCAGAGAATTTGTATTGAATCGTTTTCTCAACGGATTGGTCTTTATCCGTTACGGTCGTCTTGACGGAAACGCTGCCGTCTGCAGCTGTAGACTGGACTGTAAAGGAAACCTGCTTGACAACTGCGGCCACATCGGCTGTTGTTGCGCCATCCTTAAATGTCAGAACGATTTTCCCATCAGCTTTCTCAACCGCAGCAATCGTACGGTCTCCGTTCTTGATGACGCCATTTTCGAGCGTATAACCGCCAGCTTCCGTCCATTCAAAGGCGGCTTCATCGTTCGTTTCGAAGGTTACTGAAACATCGCCGTAATTGCCGTTTCCGGAATTGGCAGCATCGCGATCGGCATCGGTAATGGAAAGCGACCCGCCGACATTAACTGACTCCCCTAAGGTAGCGTTATGAACTTCCACCTCTTCATAAGAAAGCACCTGGCCGCCCGCAGCAATCCCAACCTTTCCGGAATCAAACACAACGAGTCCGGCTGCATCACCACCTACTGCAGTTGTTGTTTTAATTGGGGTAAGACCTTCTTGCGTCACGCGAAATTCTGAAAGCGTCCCAGAGTCATTGCTTGAAAGGACATAAAGACGATCTCCAGCTGGAGAGAGCGCAATATCCACAACATTAGAACTATCAGTTTCCGCTATTTTAGAAAAAGTTTTTTCAGCAAAATTAGCCTGATAAATTTGAATCTTACCGCCGAATTGAACAGCTATTAGCCCGTTATCTGATGCCGTAATATTAAGAACACCATCACCCTCTTCTATCCCATCAAGATCTTGAGAGAATAACTCTTCGCCGTCAGCACCATATACTTTAAGTTCTGGGCCATAGGCAAATTCATGATTGCGGAATTTAATGACATAGTCTCCGCAGCTGACAAAATCCATTGAAGCATTTTCGCCAATATCCGAATCATTCCATTGACCGTTCTCATAAGATATTTTTGTTCCACCGTATGAACTCCCCCAACCATAATCAGCAAAATAGCTGATATAACAGGTAGTACCATCAGAACTTACAGCAATTGATGTGCCAGTTCCTGATATTCCCTTTTGACCTTCAGTGGTTAAATCACCATTATCTGCCACTTGGAAACGAAATACATTATTCCCGCTCAAAGCATAAAGGACACGGCCATCTGCACTAGATGCAATATCCGTAATGCTTCCGAGTCCTTCAATACTTGAATGATCAAAAGTCTGCAGATAAGAAAGCTTCCCATCGGTCACTTTAAAGACAGCAATATCGCCGTCTTTGTCGCCCACAAAGGCAAAATTACCGTTTTCTGACAGAAAGATCTTTGTGGCATCCTCAATACCGGGCACATTAGTAAGGCCAGACAGTTCTGTTCCGCCAACATCTACTTCCGGCGCAAAGTTATAGCTGCTCTCAATTTTCACGGTTCGGTCTATATCCAGATCAGCCGTGCCTCCATCATTCATATACGAAAGCGCATCGATCTTGACGGTCACATCCGCTGAAGTTTGGGCAGTGCCGTCTGCAACCTTCAGTGCAAGACCGTCAATAAGCGTTTTGAGCTGGTCAGCATTCTGAGTAGAACCGACTTTGATGACCACCGTTGCCGTGCCGTCCGCTCCGACCGTCACCGTTGCGTAGCGGTCAGCGTCTGGATCACCGATCTGAACCTTGTTGCCCTGCGTGAGGAGAACTTCCTTTCCATCAACAATCAGTGCCAGCCCTTTGCCGCTTTCAGAAACCTGAAGCGTCAGCGAGTCGTAATTCTTACCGTCAGCAAGCGGCTCAACCTGGACATTGCCGAAGAGATCGACCTGAGCACCCGGATTGCCGTTTTTATCCACGGTGATGTCACCAGCAGACGCTTCCGCTGAAACTGGCGGATTGGCATCCGCCTGAGCATCCGCCGCCACTTCTGCCGCCGTAGCCGCAGCCGCCGCGTCAAACATCATTCGCGGCTCAAGCGCAAGCTCAAGGCTTCCGTAGGAGAGATTCGCTGTAGTCATTTTGTGCTTCTTCCCTTTTGGGTTGGGTTTCAAACTTATTCAATGAGCCGCGCAAAGCTGCTCTTACTTTCAAGATCCGATGCAATACGCTTCAATCCGTCGATCACCGTCTCTTTGCCTTCTGCGAAGCTCGTTGTCTGAACTTCAGACACATCGCCGGAATTGCGTCCGCAGGCCAGGAGCGTGGGCTTAAGCTCGTTGTAGCGGCGAAGCCCGGATTCATTTGTTGAGGGCGGAACGATGAGCATGTAGAAATAGAAGTCCTGATGCGACTTGAAGCTGTCGCACAAATCTTCAATTCGCTGCCGGACAAAATCTCGGTCTCCGGTATCGGCATAGCCGCCCAAGCTCTCAAGATCGAGATAAAAGTTGTTGGCATCCATGTCGATGTCAATCAGCGGACCATTTATATTGGCCAGCATGACGATCGCCTTGACGGTGGACTTGCCGTCTTCGCTGAAGTCGCGCGGATGGTCGAGATCTCCCCAGCCGTCAATACCGCGGAACCCCGGCGAAAGCGCCATTGCTCCCCATCCCATTGCAATATTCATGTTGATGGCGTGATTGATTTCTTCATGATCACCAATCATTTTTTGCAGACGTGCCGTAAATTTTTCACGCTCATCCGTGAGCGGCAGAAGCGCAGTGAGCGGCACTGTCCCGTCAGCCGCAATCCAGCGCTGATCTGTCGGGCCCGTTAATCCGCTGCCCGCAGAAGGAATCACCGGTCCCCGCCAAGTGATGTAGGGCCACCCTCCGGGATAGTTCGACATAATGCAGTTGCCGCCGTAACAGGTTTCAGCACTGATTTCAAAAGACCCTGCCGGCGGTTCAGTCCAATCGAAGAGCTCCCCGCCGCGCATTCCCCGACGAACATGAAGAATCTTCTTGCGGACATCAGGCATATCGGGAGAGGCCATGTTGGAGACGCCCGCCCCCTGCTTGATATAGCGGAACCACTGCGGCTCAATACGATCCGGCATCGCCCAGCTGCGGATACGCGAAACGCCCTTGGCATCGTCCCAAACATTGACGCCGTCCGAATAAGGCACTAAGGCCATCCAGCGGTCAGCCCGTCCGTCAATGACTTCGTCGTAAAAGGCCTCGCCGATGTCGCGGATCGCCTGCATGTCCCGCTGCGTCTCGTTGATCGTGGAAGGGACAACCAAAGCAATTTCAAGCGGGTTGTAAATCGCCACCGCAGCACTGGCCACCTCAACTGTTTTCCCCGGACCGCCTAAAAGTGACGGCAGCGCCCGAAAGCTTGCCGAGACGCGATAGCCTTCATAGTCGTTCCAGGTCACCGGCTCCACCGCAACGCTCAAGTCACGCGAGAGCTGCTCTTTATCCAAACCCAGATTGACGGCAACATAGCGCTGAGCCATCCCCAGCACATCCGTCTCGGAGTCCTTCGCCGCTTCCATCGCCACGGCCTGTGCAGCCGCATCGGTCGCCTGCTTGAGGCGAGCCCCGTCGGCACTCACGCGCGTAGCGTCCACCACGAAGGCCGTGAGCGCAATGCCGCCGATTAGGAAAAAGACCACATTGACCGCAGCCGAACCGGATTCTTCACGGAGAACGCGAGCTAAAAGCGACTGGGCGTGTTTGCAAAGAAGAGAAATCATGCGTTGCTCCCTTCGCCGTCATCGTCCGACGGCATCAGATTTTCTTCTTCAAGCGCTTCGTCAAGCTTGATCTCGCGGTTGTTGGAGCGGTAGATGTTCTCCACCTGAATCACTCGGGGAAGACGCAGGTGCTTGCCCAATTCAAAGCCTGCCGTACGGCGGCAGACATCCACCACGATCATCGACATCGTGCTGCCGTCCACATCGCTCTCATCATTGCCTTCGCCGGTATTTTCCGGGGGATCCACCGGCAGTTCGCCCGTGAAGTACTTCCCCTCGACATTGAGTTCGCAAAGCATCGCCCCGTCGCCGCGGCGAAGCATCCACTGCACAGCGCCGGACTGCAGCACATTCATGATGATGACTTCGGTGTCGCGGGTTTCGGTCTCGAGCGATGCGTCAACGAGTGCATCGAGCCCGTACTGCGTGAGCTTAGGCTGCTGCGCAGCATTTACAGCAATGCTGCCCGCGCCCGCTTCAAGGCGTTCCCGCTCAATGCCGATCTGGTGCATATCCGAAAGAATCACGGAAGTACTCACCAAAAACGTGATGCCGAGTGCTGTTTCGACGGCAATCGACCCGGATTCACGACGCAGTCCGGCAACGGCCGCAGCAATCATCTTGAAAAAGGAACTCTTATTCATTTCACGCTCCTTCACTGTCTTCAATCCGCGGGTAATAGGCGATGATGCGTTCGTAGCGATAAGTGAAATCTTTGCGGTTCGTCAGAATGAGGCGCGGAAGCGGCGTAATGAAATCTTTGGAGATCACGACGACAACCTTCCAGGCGGGATAGCTGCTGTCCGCTTCTGCGGTGCCTTCCTCATCGTCCTCGCCCGCGCCGTTTGTCCCGCCCGGGTTGCCGAGCGCGTCCAGCGACTCATAGGCCTCAACGGTTACGCGGGAGACATTTGAGGGCTTGATGTAGCCAAATGAATAGGCCGCAATACCCTGACGAATGTCGTTTTCGGCGGACGCCCCCAGCTCACCGGCATCGCGAAAGCGCAGAAGCGCGCTCGAGACTGCGCTTTCACCAACCTGAATCGTGAGCGCCATATTGGCAAATTCCACAATGATGAAAAACGCAGCCAGAATCACCGGAAAAGCAAAAGCCGTCTCAACCGCGGAGACGCCGTGCCCGTCGCGCAGAAAAGCACGGCCGGCGGCAAAGATTCGCAAACGGAAGATCCCGACTGTCATTTAGGGCTTGCTCCCGTTTTGACCAGCGCTGCCCTTTTTCAGCGCCTCAAGCGCAGCTGCGGCTTCGGGGCTGCCCTTCGGGAACGTCTGGGCATGGGAAGAAAGACCGGCAGCATCCTTTGTTTCGATCGTCTTCACGGGCTCGACGACAAGCGGCACTTCATAGCCGTAGTCCGAATCATCCGCAGATTTCGGGCGAATTTCGATCATCTTCTCCGCCGCCCGCAGGCACTCATCGGCGAGCGTAGATTCGCCGGCATCAATGCGGCTTTTCATGGCCGCAAACTTTTTGAGAGCATCCTCGGCCTGTTCATTCGTCATAAAACTCTGAAGCGTCTCACGCGAACGATCAGCCGACCCCGTCATGAACTGCACAAAGGCGAGATTCATTTTGGGCGTCAGAACGCCGGAAGCGTCTGACGAGCTGAAGTTCTCAGCGTCGCCGAGCACCTTCAAGGCCCCCTTGGCATCGTTCATGCCGAGTTTGGCGAGCGCCAAATTGTTAAGCACCTGCACGTTCGTCGGTGACTGGGCAAGCGCCTTGTCAAAGTACTTGACGGCTTCCTCGTGCTCACCCGCAGCATCGAGAACGATGCCGTAAGCATTGAGCGCAGAAACGTTCTTGTCGTCGAGCTCAACGGCACGCTCGAGCGCGCTTCGCGCATCGCTCATGCGGGCTGAAGCCATATAAGCACGGCCTAAACCAGTGAGGAGCCCCGCTTCTTCAGCCGGAGCAAATTTCACTTTTTCAGCTTCTGCAAGGGCTTTGGTTCGGGTAAATAAATTCAAGGTAGCTCGCGGCGGTTCAATGAGCGACGCGATCCCTGCATATTCAAGCAGCGTCTTGGCATCCATGCCGCCTCGGCGGTCGAGCTCGGCGTATACGCCGAGCGCCCCTTCGTAGCGTCCCTGAGCCACCAGCATGCGTGCAAGGCGCAGCGCCGAATCACGATCCTTCTTGGGAGCCGTTACGACTTCTGAAGGCGTACGCTCCTTGATGGTGCGCTCAGGCATCGGACTGTCCGACCCTGCTCCGGCAAGGGACGCACACCCCGAAAGCATCAGCGCAGCTGCCGAAAGGACAAAAAGCGCAGCGGTCTTCATTGCCGCTTGCGGGCGTCGGCGGAAACTGTGAGCAGAAGTAGTCATGATCGACACAAAAAATCAGGAGAGGAGACTGCGGATGACGCGCATCAGTGCGGGCGCGGCCACGATCGCTACGACGGGCGGCAGAATCAGTGTCATTAGCGGCAAAGAGAGACGGGCGGGGAGCTTCCCGGCGCGTTCTTCGAGCGTCAAAATCAAGGTCGACCGAGATTCGGCGGCAATGTTGTGGAGCGCCTGCGCCAGAGGCGTACCAAACTGTTCGGCTTGAATAAGCGTCGAAACCATGCCTTCAATAGACGGCACGCGCGTACGCTCGGCGAGATTGCGCAGCGCCGCTGAACGCTCGGGCATGATTTCAAGTTCGGCATTGGTGAGTGCGAGTTCATGAGCGAGAACCGGTGCGGAAAGTTCAAGTTCTCTCGACACCACCTTCACAATGCGCGTAAAGGGAAGGCCGGCCTCGGCGCAGATCACCATGAGGTCAAGGGCGTCGGGCATGCTGCGCTCAAGCGCCGTATAGCGCCTTGCGGCCATCGACTTCAAAACCCATTCAGGCAGAATACCGCCCGCAAAGTAGCCCGCCCCCATGAGCGCGATGGTGCCGATACTTCGCTCCTGAGTGCCGAAAAAGAGCGCGGCCGCAATGCCGAGTCCAAGCAGCGTTTTGAGGAGCAAAAAGACGCCGAGCGAACCCGGGCGCGCAAAACCGGCTTGGGCGAGGAGGAGCGCCGTTGTCTCACGGCTCTTGTCATTCCCTGCGAGCTTCAGCCCAAACCGAGCAGCCGGCTGAATCCATTCCGGCAGCGGCTCAATGCCGCCCGCCTGATGCGGATGCGCAGCCGCTTCTTCATCAATGGTGCCCGCCAATCGATCTTCAAGTGCCTCAGCATCTTGTTGGGAGCGCAGCGCAAACACAAAGACGACAATAGAGAGCAGCGCGAGGGCAAAAACGATAATCCATGTAATCATGACTCGAGCCTCACTGAATGCGGCGAACCATCAGCCAGGTCACAAAAAGCCCGGCAGCAACGCTGGCGGCAGCGTAGCCGAGCACTTTGAGGCCGGTCGGATCGGTAACGAGGAACTGAAAGTCCTGCGGCGCCTGGATGTACTGATAAATGAGCACGCCGGGCACGAGGCAGGCGACGATCTTGATGGACGCACGAGCCTCGGATGTTTTGGCCTGCACCTTGAGCGCGAGCTCCGCGCGTTCGCGAAGGGTGGCTGCCAAGCGCTCGAGCGTGTCGGCCAAACGGCCGCCCGACTCCTGACTGATGATCACGATGACGGCAAAGAACCGGTATTCGGGCAGCGGCACGCGGTGCGCTGATTCCTGCAGCACCTGCTTCAAGGGGACACCCAGGCGCAGCCAACGGTCGATGGTGCGAAGTTCTTCCGAGAGCGCGCCGCGCAGATTCTGTGCGGCAAGTCCGAAAGCGGTCTGAGCCGGCACGCCGGCGCGGCAAATTCGTGCGATGGAGTCGATCGCTTCCGGAAGCGATTTGCCGAGCTCTTCGGTCCATTCGCCCATAGCGCGCAGATAAAGGAGCGCCGCCGCAGAGGCAAAAAGCGCAGCGCCTCCGAAAAATGCGATCAGGAACGGATAGTCCGTCATGCGGCCCACCAGTGCGGCTGCCGTGAAGGAAAGAGCTCCAAGCACCAATACGCGAAGGCGCAGGTTCTTGTTCCAGCCGAGCAGTTCCAGTCCCTTCTGAATACGCACGATGCGGGCATGGAGCTTCGGGAAATGCCCGTGATAGTCGTCAAGCCCCATCAGTACGGATTCATCGGGATATTCAACCGGCGCAACGCTTTTGGCTTCCTCCTCAACCTGCGTCAAAAGCTCAGTGAGTCTTTCGCGAACCATTTCTTCACGGCGTGCGCGGTTCGTAAAGGCACGAAGTCCCAGCACGCCCAAAAGTACGAAGAGGAACACCAAAATCGTGAAAAGATTAAGCATGAGCTTTGTCCTCTCAATTGCCGCCGAAGAGATGTGCGCGGTCCTGATAGAACTTCGGGCGCAGCCCCGTATTGACGAATTCGCCTACGATCCGTCCGTCGGCAGAGATGGATTTGATGCGGTAGTTGTAGAGTTCCTGCGTCTGGATGACGTCCTCTTCCATGCCGCAGACTTCAACGATCGACACCACACGGCGCTTGCCGTCGCGCATGCGTTCAATCTGCACGACCATATTCACCGCGCCGCCGATCTGACGGCGGATGGCATTGAGCGGGAGCTGCAGATTGGCCATCAGCACCATGTTCTCCAGACGGATCAGAGCGTCGCGCGCATTATTGGCGTGCACTGTGCAAAGCGAGCCGTCGTGACCGGTGTTCATGGCTTGGAGCATGTCAAAGCACTCGCCGCCGCGAACTTCGCCCAAGATGATGCGGTCCGGACGCATACGAAGCGCGTTCTTAACAAGATCGCGCTGGGTGATCTGTCCGCCGCCTTCAATGCTTTCGGGACGGGTTTCCAGACGCACAATGTCTTCCTGATTGAGCTGCAGTTCGGCCGCATCCTCAATCGTCACCACGCGCTCCTTCTGCCCGATCTTGAAGGACAAGGCATTGAGCAGCGTTGTTTTGCCCGCGCCCGTGCCGCCTGAAACGACGATATTGAGGCGCGCCATCACAGCGCGGGAAAGGAGCTCCACCATTTCCTTGGTGAGTGCGCCGCCCTCGGAGAGCTCTTCCAAATTGCGCTTATGCTTGCTGAATTTGCGGATTGAAATGGATGTGCCGTCAAGCGCCAGCGGCTTCGTAACAACATTGACGCGGCTGCCGTCTGCCAGACGAGCATCGACCATCGGATTGGCTTCATCGATGCGCCTACCGACGCGCGCGGCAATGCGCTGCGCAATATTGAAGACGTGCTCTTCATCAATAAAGGTAATGGGCGTCAGTTCAAGTTTGCCGAAGCGCTCGACAAACACCTTATCAGCGCCGTTAACGAGAATATCCGTGACGGTTTCATCAGCGAGCAGCGGCTCGATCGGCCCGATGCCGAGCATTTCGTCGAGCATCTGCGCGCTGATGGCCTGTTCTTCAGCGGCCGTCAGCTGAAACCGGTTCTGGTCGCAGATCTCACGAATGAGCTGAGCGACTTGTTCTGCGAGATTTTCCCTGCTGGTCGTAGCCGCCTTCATTGGGTCAATCTGCGCAAACACCTGATCGTGAATCGTGCGGCGCACGCGGGCAAGTTCGGCCGAAGCCTGTGCCTGAGCCTGAGGTGCCGCAGCAGCGCTCTGCGGCATGGAACGCATGCCGGGGCGGCGCACGGCTGCACTCCCAGCATTCGAGGCGGCAGCAAACGATGGCCGGCTCGGCATAGCTGCCGGCGGCGTCTCGACGCCTGGCTGCGCAGTGCCGAGGACAGTCCCAGCCTGCCGAACTTCTTGGGCTGGGCGCGGCGCAGGGGCAGCGGCCGGAATGGGTCGACGAGTACCAACGAGCATCTTCACTATTCTCCAAACGGTCTCTTTTCTTGAGGTCGGCAGCCGCTCATCAAGCCGCAGCCTTGGCGGAATCCTTGTTTCCGGTGAGCTTCAAAAGCTTGAGCAGCTTCATGACGGTCGGGAAATACCGCTCTGCAAAACCGGGTGCCGCCGAGTGCGCGCCAGCGCGCCCGAGCAGTCCGCAGGCGAGCGCTTCAATACTGCGGGCAAAGGCTGGAGCCGCCTGCGAAGTGAGCGCTCCCTGCAGGAGACTTGCGTCAAGGACCGTCCCTGCATTGGGCAGTTCAAAGTCCACCTTGACGCCGAGGAAGTTTTCAAACTCTTCACGCGTCAGCACGGGCTTGCTGCGCTTGCCCGCACCGGCTCGGCAGTGATTGGCCACCAGGAAGCGGCGCTGACCGGGCTGCGGCGCACCGAGTTCAGCGAGCAAAATCTTCGCCGCGCGGGCGTTTGAAACCGTGTAGTCGATGAGAATCACGCAGACATCGGCGTTCTTCAGAATTTCTGCGCTCCCCGCAGGGCGATGCGACGGGATATCCCAAATCGAAACAGAAAAGAGTTCGCAAAGCGCACCGCCCAACTGAAGGAGGAGCTGCGGATCAACCGGCGTTTCCGGACCGGGACGCTGAGCAAGGAGCGACAGGCGCTTCTTTTCACCGTCGGCGAGCACCGTGCGGGCAATGAGGCGATAGTCGATTTCAGCGGCAGAAAGAATGCCGGCCAAGCCGTTGTCGGCCTTGAGACCGAGGAGCAGCGCGAGGTCACCTTTGCGGCGATCGAAATCAACGAGGAGCGTCGGATATTTGGCAGCTTCCGCAATCCAGCGCCCCAAAAGCGCCGCTACGGTACTCGTACCCGCTCCGCCAGCAGCACCCGTCACCGCAATGGTCTGTCCGACCCGCACGCTTGAAGCATCCGGCATGCCGAGCCAGCGATCGCTGTCGGCACGGTTCAGGAGCTCCACCACCAAAGCATCTGCCACCGGCGAAACCAGATAGTCAAATGCACCGGCAGAGAGGAGCGAACGGTAAAGTTCAACATTTTCTTCTGCGCCTACTGCCACAATGCGGCAGCCCGGGCCCGCCAAGGCGGCCAAATCCGCTAAGGCCGGCACTGGGAAAGGCGAAGCAGAAATATCAACAATCAAGAGCCCCGGGGCGTCATGCTGCGTGAGCCAGGCCTGAGCTTCGTCCATGCCGCCCTTCTGAGCGGCTGTACAGCTGCGCCCGAGCCGAGCGAATACGTCGGTGAACTGCTTCAGATCGCCTTCGCGGCAAAACACCGCGGTCGTGATGCCCTCGACGGAGGCATTGTTTTCGTTTTCCTTATCCACGATCAATCCTCCTGGCTGAAGTCGATGTCGATCAGGTCTTCCTGATCACCCGTCTGATATTTCTGTACCGCCAGATTGCTGGCCGTGCCGTCAGCGCCTTCAAGCGCACGCGGACGGAGGAGATCCTTCGGATCGCTCACCATCATGGCGATGTTGGCGTTGTTGGCGCAGCCCAACGTGCCGACGGCCTCGTAAGGCTCAATCGTCCAGCGAGTCGGATCGGCCACCTCGCACTCCGGCGCATGCACAACGTAGGCTTCGCTGATGAGCTCCAAGTCCCAGCTCACGCGGCGGTCCGGAAAGTCGCGCTTGCCGGTTTTTTCATTTACATAGACGGCAAGCTTGGGTTCCTGAGCGCCCGCTTCTTCGAGCGCTTCGGCCAATCGGCGAGCCAGCTTTTCGCCTCGCTCGGAGAGTGGTACGACGGTGAGCACCTGACGGCGGATCGGTCCCTGCGACAAGAGGAACTTGTTGGCAGACTCGATTGACTCATCGGTCAGACCCGAACCGTTTGCCGAAGCACGAAGGTAGAGCGACTTCGCCTGAACCTTCATGGAGAGCGCCTCGTCTCTCGTCTGAGCAAAATTCGAGGACCGCACACGGCCAACGGTCTTGGTCTCAAGCCCTTCAACCGCACGGTACCCTGCTTCGGCTTTGTCAAAGGCATAGCCGCCTGCCGTCTGAACCGCGTTGCCCATGTAGCCCAAGCTTTCACAGCCCGTAAGCGCTGCGATCAAGGCAATGCTCAGGAGCGCTGCCGTGCCTTTGCGCGCCTGAGTCTTCAGACTGAAGCGGCGCTGATTGTCGTTGTGTGTCATTTCTTTCATCCGCATCCGTTTCGATTAGAAGAGGTAGCCGATTGAAGCCTGACGCGGTGCATAAGCGTCAACGGCATTGATGCCGCGTCCCGGTACGCGCAGGTCGCCCGAAGAAACCGGGTCGACGATATTGGCGGTGAGCAGAATCACGAGTTCGCTGTCTTCGACCTGCGTCTGTTCGTATTCAAAAAGACGGCCGACGAAGGGAAGATTGCGCAGTCCCGGCACACCGTTAACGGTCTGTGAGGATTCGCTGCGTAGCATGCCGGCCAAGGCAAAGCTCTGGCCGCTCGCGAGCTCAACTGTGGTTTCTGCTCGGCGCACGCGCACCGCCGGAATCACGGAGCCTTCCGAAAGAATCACCTGCCCCTCGCTCGTAAGCTCGCTCACTTCAGGCGCCACATGGATTGCAATGCGGTTAGGCGAAAGCACTGTCGGCGTCATGCGCAGAATCACGCCCCAGGACTTGTAGTCGATGGTGATGGAGTTGCCCGTAATGATCACGATCGGCACTTCGCCGCCGCTCGCAAAGGCGGCGGGCTGACCTGACATCGCCGTCAGGTTGGGTTCAGCAAGGAGCGAAGCAAAACCGGATTCGCTCATGGCATTGATGAGCACGCCCAAGGACATGCGGCCCATATTGAAGATGCCGCCGAGCGCCGCGCCCGCCGTGTTCGAATCCGGCATCAGCCCCGGAATGTTGGCATTGCCGTCCGCAAAGGAATCATTCGGATTGAAGTGTGAATTGTTGGCCGCATGCGTGGAGAAGAGTCCCTGCGAAGTGCCGTTGCCGAGGAAAAGCGGGCCGCGGCCGGTATTGAGCACCGCGCCCCAGTTAAAGCCGAGCGAATGCGTGAGTGAACGGGATACTTCAACAACCCGCACCTGAATATTCACCTGCTGAGAAACTTCAACTTTGAGCTGATTGATGACCGGACTCGACTGACCGCCGGCAGAGCCGCCCTGACCGCCTCCGTCCTGGCCGCCTTGCTGGCCGCCTTGCTGGCCGCCCTGCCCCGGACCGCCTGCGGCGGCCGATGAGACCAAATAGGATTCAACGAGCTGGGTCACGCGCCGGCTGTCGAGCGCCGTTTTCACTTTGCCGCGCACGATCATGCGGTTGTTGAGCGCCGGCACGAGTTCAATGCTCGCACTCGGCACGGCCCGCTTGATGTCGGCCTTCAATTTTTCGAGATTGTGTTCAACCGTCACTTGGACTGCTGCAATCACCGCGCCGGCTTCGTCAAGTGCATAAAAAGTCGTTGATCCGGCAGCAGTGCCAAAGAAAAAGACCTGATCGGGCGAGGGCATCTGATAGGAGGCAATGCCCGGCGTTGCGACAAGCACTTTTGCCGCTGCGCTCGGGAGCTGCAGCAGAGCGCCCTCCTTTAAAAAGACGCGAAGACTGCTCGTCGGCTTGGCCAGCTTGAGGTTTTTCAAATTCGAAGCGCCTTCGAGCACTTTGACGTCTGTCGGAACCTCGGCCTTCAGTGCTGCCGATGCTGGGGAAACAGCCAGACCGAGCAGTGCGCCCAGACAGGCTGCCGCAAATACGGTGCGCGACGGCTTCCGGTTTTGGGTCAGACGGGAAGAACGGCTGACTGAATCTTCAAGGTGTGGAATCTGCACGATGGTTCTCTTCAATCGGTTAGAAGGTGACGGGCGCAACAGCCGCACCCTGATACGTAATGACAGTCTTAGCGGCCGGCCGCTGCGTGCCGAGAATGCCCGTGGCATCCTGCAGATGCGTGACGGCAGCGGTCTTCTCCTTCACTGTGCTGGTGCCGGCCGCATCTTTGGTCTCCGGTTCACGCAGACCGCGAATAGACACCTGAAGGTCTCCGGCCTCCTTAGCCACAGCGAGCGCCTGTGCTTCCATCGGCGTGACTTCAAGCGTGATCGTGCGGTAGTCAACACGACGCGCGGCTGTCGAAGCCGTCTTTTTGGCATCCGTCTTCTGCGGAGCAGTCTCCGGCTGCGGCGCAATGCTCTCGGTTGAGTTATTAAGCGCGAGCACGCGGACGTTGGTGAGGATGGTCTGAGCAGCGAGCTTTGTCATGCCGCTCGTTTTGTCCTGCTGATCCGCCATGGCTTCAGCGGTTTCACGCTTCAATGTCAGGATCACGTCCACCCAGTCGCCAGCACTCACCAGCCCGGAGTTGCTCGACACCGCAGAGGTCGGAATGGACACGGCACGCTTGCCCGGCGACAGCACAGCCGCCAGGAACCCTGGATTCCCGGGGTAAAGCACATCATCCTGCGTGATGAGTTCGCCCTGCGGAACTGAACGCCGAACGGTTGCCCCCATCAGGAGCGCAGCGGCCGTCCGGTCTCCCGGACGCTTGGCGGAAATCGCTGATGCAGGAGCCTCGTCAGCCTTCATCTCCACCCATTTGATCGCCGTCCCCGAGAGAAATTCGCCGGGCTCTACCGGTTTGGCTGCAGCCGCAGCCCAAACGGGCGGCACCTGCGCCTCACTCGCCTTGGCCTGCGCCGCAGCGGCCGGACGTTCTGCCGCATGGGGAGCGAGAAGCCCGCGTGCGACGAAAGCCGCACAGCCCGCAAGGACGACGGCAAAACCGAGAAGCAGTAGAGAAGAAGTTTTGATTTTCACGATCTCATTCCTGATGTCGCGTGGAATCCCGACGGTCTGGTCCGTTTTTTGAGCGCACAAGGCCCCTGCCTTCCCGCAGCCGGAGCTGCTGGAAGGTTTCAAACCATCTCGAAGAAGACTTACAAAATATGTGAGAAAACGCCGAACTGCACTGCAGCAAAACCTGCCGCTATGGCGAGCCCGTAGGGAAGCCCCTTCTGAGCCTCACCGCCGAGGAGACCGATCGGCGTGCATTCAAGCGGCCGGCCAAAGACCTCCGCCAAACGCTCCGCCCAAAACCCTGTCTTTGTTTCAATCATTCGCAAGAGCGGAAGACCCAAAACCATGAGTCCGCCGACGAGCGAGAGAAGAATCAAAAAGAGGAGCGCCTCAGACCCCGCCCAAAAAGAAAGGACGGCAGCAAGCTTTACGTCGCCCGCTCCCATCCTTCCGGTGAGATAAAGAAGAAATCCCGCAATGAGCACGCCCACAGCCCAAACTGACCCGCTTTGCAGAAGACCGAGCGCCGCTGTCCCATTTCCTCCAAGCGCAGCAGCGGCGAGCGCCGCTGCCTCGACAAGGACGATAGAGACGACTGCCGCATTCGGTATGCGTCGGAAAAGCAGATCCGACACAGCCGCCCAGAGAACCAACCCCAGAATGGCCATGCTGAAGAACTGCCCCCATACGCCCAGCGCGTTCATTTGCAGTGCAGCCTGCCGCTTAGTTACTTAATGCTGACGTTCTTGCCGGCACCGGAGATATCGTCTGCAATCTGCTGGAACTTGTCGCGCAGCGCGGAGATGAATGCGCCGTCCGACGAGAAGATGTAGCCGACGGCCGCAGCCATCGCTGCAGCCAGAATGCCGTATTCGATAGCGGTAACGCCGCTTTCATCAGCGGCAAACTTGCGAAGGGACTGAGAGATTTTCATGGGATTCAATCGTTGAGCCCCCTCTCCCGAGTCACTATTGTTTACTTTATAAACAATTTCGAGGAGGTTGCAGCTAAATAAATATACTTATGCGAATCATTCGCATTTGTGACGCGAATATTACAAGGGTAAATCCGAATTTTCAACTGCATACCCCCTTGGAAACGCCTGTCTAAGTAAACGTTTGAGATATTGCCTAAAAATAGATACGTCCAGTCAGGACGCATATCGGATCAATAATGCTTGTATATAATCGAATTATGTGTATGGGTTACCCTTACATATAATCCTTTACCTACCTCTGTCCCCCTCCCATTTGTTCTGCTGGCTTATGCCTAAAGTGATACGCACAGCCGTTGCCGACAGCTGCCGCAGCCACCGCTTGATTCAGACATCCAAACTGACAACCCGCCGTTTTGCGTGACGCCGATCGACGGCGGCTTCACTATTATTTGTATATTCGCCTGAGCGGCTCCGTCGAACAGCTGCCGCCCCGCGGGAAAGATTGCCCAACATTCAGAATCGATTCCATTGGAGGCCTTTCATATGAAGTTCACATTCCAGACGCCCACTCGTCTTATTTTCGGCTCCGGCCGGCTTGACGCCTTGGGTGACGAAAAGCTTCCCGGCAAGAAGGCGCTTCTGCTCACGTCTCGCGGGAAATCCGCTGAACGCACCGGTGCACTCGAGCGCACCATGAAAGCGCTCGAGCGCGCAGGCGCTGAATATGTGTACTGCCCGATGGTGGAGTCCAATCCCGTTGTCGACAACGTCATGAAAGCCGCGCTTGCCGCCCGTGAAGCCGAGTGCGACTTTGTTGTTGCGCTCGGCGGCGGCTCCGTCATGGACTGCGGCAAAGCCGTGGCCATGATGGCGACCAACCCCGGCGACTTCTGGGACTATGTGCCTCAGGGGACCGGCGGGCGCAAGCGCATTGAAATTGCTCCGCTCCCCATCGTGGCCATTTCCACCACTGCAGGCACCGGCAGCGAAGTCGACGGCGGCGGCGTTATTTCCAACCCCGAAACCAAAGAAAAAATCGGTTTCGGCGGCCATCCCGGCCTTTACCCCGTGCTCGCCGTAGTAGATCCCGAACTCACGCTCTCAGTGCCGCCCAAGCTCACGGCCTATCAGGGATTTGACGCGCTCTTCCATGCCGTTGAAGGCTACCTCACGAAGCGTCCCAACTACATGTCCGATATGTTTGCGCTTGAGGCCGTGCGCCACATCGCATCGGGTCTTGCCCGTGCGGTGAAGGACGGCCATGACCTCGAAGCCCGAGAGCACGTTTCCATCGCCAATACCCTCGGCGGCTATGTCATGGCCTGCTGCCGGCTGACAAGCCAGCATGCTCTCGAACATGCCCTTTCAGGTGAATGCCCGGAAATGCAGCACGGCGCCGGCCTCATTATGCTGTCGATCGCCTATTTCAGTCACATGATCAAGACCGGAGCCAACTCGATGCGCTTTATCGAGCTCGCTCATGCACTCGGCGTTAAGGATGCCGTTCATCCGGATGACTTCCTGCGCGCACTCCATGATCTTCAGATCGCCTGCGGCGTAGCCGACCTGAAGATGAGCGACTACGGCATTACGCGCGACGACATCCCGAAGCTTGCTGCCAAGGCGCGAAGCGTCGGAGCCGCACTCTTTGAGCAGGATGCCGTGGCACTCACTTTTGAAGACACCGTATCGATTTTGGATTCTGCCTGGCGTTGATTCCGCAGCGCCTCTGCCGGCGGCAGCCTCGAAGCCTGCCGCCCAGCCCAAACCCGCCTCTCGAAATGGGATGCGGGTTTCTTTTTCTCGGAAGTTTGCGGCAGGGCCAGTCATACAGTTTTTTTGAAATGCCGACGCAAAGCTCTGCTTTGACCGTGATAGGCCATCCGAACTAGCACGGTCTAAGGTCCCTCGTTCCGGCAAAAGGAGAGCACAGCTTTGCACCGACCGCACTCCGGACTACGCCGCATTGTTGAACTATTCTGCAGCATACCCCCTTTCACTTTTGAGATTACCTCCCGCCGGAGGGCAAACACGATCCTTTCATCCCTATTTGTATACTTACCTATTTTTCAATAAAATGCGCAGTCTCGTCGTGATTTAATCGCCGCTGAGCATCCGTTCCCCCCGTTATGCATCGTGCAGTTTTGTTGTGCCGGCATGCACAGCTCGAGGTAGAGGCACACCTGCTCTGCAGTCGACAATTTCCTCCGGCTTACGAACGACATACCGGATCAACTTTGGATAGAGACAAAGCGCAGGAACACGGCTAAAGGCGGTGTTTCCGGCCTTTGCTCAAACCAATCTATTCAGACCGTACCTCCCCCTCGGGCGGGAAGCGAAAACGGCACCCAAGCCGGCAGCATTCGCAGGCCCAGAGAGGAGATCGTCTTAATGTCTGCGAAAAAATACTTCGGCGCTTTCTGTCTGTACCTCAACTACTTGGTACACGGCATCGGCGTTCTCGTGATGAGCCTCAACGTTCACGAATTCGAAGTGCAGTGGCAGACCGATGCTGCAGGCGTATCCGTCGTGATTTCCTCGCTGGGTCTGGGCCGTCTTGCGCTCCTGGTTTTGGCGGGTTCGCTTTCAGACAAATACGGCCGGCGTCCCTTCGTGCTGCTCGGCACTGTCACTTATCTTGCTTTCTTCATCGGCCTGCTTTTTACGCATGACGTCGGAACGGCTTATTTCTTCGGACTCTTGGCCGGCGCAGTCAACAGTCTGCTCGATGCCGGCACCTATCCTCGTCTGATGGAACTCTTCCCGAAGGCACCGGGACCGGCAGTCATTCTGGTCAAAGCGTTTGTCGCAGCGGGGCAGTTTTCTCTCCCGCTCATTCTGAGTTTTTTGGTCGCTCATGAATTGTGGTTTGGCTGGAGTCTTCTCATTGCAGCCGCCATCCTTGCACTCAACTTCTGCGTGCTCTTCTGGATGCCCATTAAGGTTCCCGATCAGCCCACACGCCTTGGCGAACCTCTTGCCGCTGAGCTCGCGCAGCTCAATGACCCCGAGGCGAAGCTCAAACTGAAGCGCAGCAGCCGCATCGCGATGCCCGAACTCATCAGCTACACCCTCTTTGGGTACACCGCGATGGCCACTTTTTACATTGTGAGTCAGTGGCTCGCGCAGTACGGGGAATCCGTTGCCGGGATGCCTTATTCCGAGGCGCTCAAACTGCTCTCGATATACACCACCGGATCACTTGCCGGGGTGTTCTGCTCATCGCTCGCACTGCGGACATTTTTGTCTCCGCAGATGATGCTGCTCGGCTGCACCACTGTCTCAACGCTCGCGCTCGCCGTCGCCTGCTTTTTCCCGTCGCCGACCGTGATGTTCGGCTTCTCATTCATTTTCGGCTTTGCCGCCGCCGGCGGCGTTGTACAGCTTGGCCTCGCCATGATGGCTGCTCAGTTCCCTCGGGCCAGAGGCCGGGCAACAGGCATCTATTACAGTGCGGGGAGCATCTCCAATTTCACCATGCCGCTCATCACGGCCTGGATCGTCCGCGAATGGTCTATCCATGAGATCTTCAAATTTGACGTCATCATCTCCGGATGCGGCATCTTGCTCGCCGTCTTTATTGCCTGGAGAAGCCGTCATGCGCAGGCTATTGATTTGAATTAAGTGCAGAGCAACGGTATACACGGTTTACCGTTCTCTACCCTGTAGGCTAAACACATCTCAATTTCATCGGCCATCAGAACCATGTATCAACATGTCTTCCAGACTCAAGGCGTCATGCATTTTGAAAGCGGCAAAACGCCCCGCGTTATGCGCTATGTTGTCAGTGACGATCCGCATTGGGCTTCGGGCTACCACATGCATGAAAACGAAACAGAGCTTATCTGGGTCGAACGAGGCACGGTAGAGGTGATGGTCAATGCCAACAAATACGTGGCTCATGCCGGCGACATCATCGCCTTGGAGCACGGCAAGTTCCATATGCTTGCCTCAAGTGACGCTGATCCGGCAAAAACATTTACGTGCGCCGTCTACGGCTTCAAATTTCACGACGTTCGAGGAGAGTCCCTCATTCTTGAACCGGACTCTGTTCCGGTCGTTCACGCAGCACTCGGCGTAGATACCATCCGCACGCTCTTTCGCGAATTTGACACGCTCGTAACTCAGGCCAATCCCTTGGTCGATATTCTCGGCAATCTGATTGCCACGCTGCTAACTGTTCTTTTCCGCGAAAACTTCAAACTTGCAGCTCGTCCCGGGAAAGACAAGCAGCTCAAGAACGCCTTGATCCGAGAAGTACTTGTTTACCTCAACGAAAACTATCGAGAAAAGATCACCCTTGAGGCGCTCTCCAAACGCTTTCGCGCGTCAGTGAGCTATATCGCTCATGAATTTGCACGCGAATACGGGGTTTCGCCGATCAACTACGTTATTGAACGGCGCATTACCGAAGCAAAGTTTGCGCTCACTACGACCACGCAGAGTCTCAACCAAATCGCCTGGCATATCGGCTACGAAAATACTTATCACTTCTCCAAACTCTTCCAGCGCCACGTCGGCTGCTCGCCTTCGGAGTACCGTCGGCGCTTTGGCAAGAGTTCGGGAGAGCATCCCGACGAAGCGTCCGAAGACTGATCGTTTGGAAAGCAATAGGCTTTGCGTCCCTGTCTGACGCATTATTTTCACCCTGCAAATGGGAGTCAGCGGTGACTGACAAACCGCTGCCTCCCATTCTTTTATGCGCCTCCGATGGAGCCGACCGTTGGCGGTACGGATGCATTCCTCCTTTAGGTTAAAGTTTCGGCCTCCGCTGAGCGGCCATTTAAATGGTTTCGCCCGCCACCATACCGAACGTCAGAGCATCGATGATGCCGACGGTACCGAGACGGCTCGCTCCATGAACCCCGCCCGTGACTTCGCCGCCGGCATAAAGACCGGGGATGGGCTTATGCGTGCGCATGTGGATGACTTCGCCTTTGGGCGAAATCAGAACGCCGCCCATCGTGTGATGGATTTTCGGGCAAACGCGGCCGGCATAGAAAGGCGGTTTGGATACATCAATTCCATTCGTCACATTCATCGGTTTGCCGAAGGCTTCATCCTTCCCGCTCTTAACGGCAGCGTTGTACTGCTCAATCGTGTCACGCAGCGCTTTGCGGTCAATCTTATAAAAATCAGCGAGTTCATCGATAGAGTTAAATACCTTTACGGTCTTCTTTTCGAGCGGAGCCGTGAGGAAAGCAGGATTCACGGCCTTAGCAGCCGCAGAATCACCGATCGCCACCGGATAGTTTTCATCCTTGCCGATGACGGCAAACATGGCTTCTGTTTTAGGCTGGCGGCCCGCGAGCTCGTTAACGAAACGCTTGCCCGTCTTGGGATTCACGATGATGCCGTAGCGGTAGCAGGCGTGTTCGATGAAGTTTGCCGAAATGCCGTACCCGGGCTCATCAGGATTGCATGACGGGAGGAACTGCAGCCAAGAAATTTGGATCGGCGCGGCACCAATGTCCAAAGCGGCAGTGAGCGCCCCTGCAGTTGCGCCGGGCTGATTGGTTGAATCCATGGTCGGCTGCACGCGCGGATCCTGCATCTGACGGAACCACGTATCGCGGGAGAAACCGCCTGCGGCAAGCATCACGCCGCGCTTGGCGCCAAAGAACTTTTGCTCACCGGACGTATTGTCTGCGTCATCGCTCGCGAGTTTGGAGTTGAAGCTGTATTTGGTGCGCGCAGCGATGCCCGCCACTCGGCCGGTATCATCGATCACAAAGGAATCCATTTTCGTGCGGTTCATGATCGTGACATTCTTCATGCCTTTGAGCGCTTTGAGCATCGGCAGGACATAGCAGGAACCGTCGCTTGTCGTTGACTCAATGAGTCGGGCCGCAGTATGACCGCTGCTGATGCCAAGATGGGAATCATCTACCGTGCAGCCGTATTTGCGCAGGAGCGCCACGACATCGTTGCAGCGGTCATAGATGACATCGAGCAGTTCGACATGGTTGATTCCAAGGCCGTCTCTGGTGCAGTCGCCGATAAAGATTTCACGAGAATCCTTGATCCCGAGCTTCTTTTGATTGGGATTGCCGGGACAGGCAAAGTTGCCGCCGCAGATGAGCGAATTGCCGCCGAGGATCGTCATTTTCTCAATCAGCAGCACCGAGTAATTCTTCTCGGCGCACCGAAGCGCACAGGTGAGTCCCGCAAAGCCCGAGCCAACGATAACGACATCGTATTGCTCATCGAATTTTTCGATGCTGCTGCGGGGAACCGCGGCCTGCACAGCAGAAAGACCGGACAGAAGCGCCGCGCCGCCGGCGAGTTTGAAGAGATGGCGTCGAGTTGATTGCATGGTGTTTCTCCTTTCTCCATACTGCTGAGCGTTTTTTGCTTCATCCTGACTGAAGCGCTTCGCTCTGCATTTGCCAAGCAGTCTATGGAGAGCCCTGAACGAGAGGCATCTCCCGCGTGAGGTGAGGTTTTCCTCACGTACCGGCGGAGGTGAGGAAACCTGCATGAGTCCACTATCATTGCCTGATGCTCAGTCGTTTCCTTACCGTTTCCGTTTTCACGGCAGCCTTCTTTTTGGCCAATCTTCCTCGTCCCGGATATGCCGAGGCTGAAGAGAAGACCATCGTCATTGCCATGGCAGAAACGCTCGAGCCCGGGCTGCGCGATCACCTTTTTGTTGCGACAGGAGCCGTTATCCGTCAAGCGCTTCCCGGACGGAACATTGCCTTTGAGACCATCTCCGCCATCAACGCTGCACGCGACGTTAAACGCCTGCATCCAGACTTCCTGATCCTTCCGAGCGGGCTCTACCTTACGCTTGCCCAAACGAATGACCTGAGGCTCCTCGCCACGCGCAAGCGCTCGGAAGCTGCGGACCCGTCTCGAGGCGTAGCAGCCGCGTTCGTCGTTCGTGAAGACCGCACTGATCTTCAGTCGCTTTCGGATCTCGAAGGTGTCCGCATTGCAGCCGGAACACCCTACTCAGTGGACGGGTGGCTTGCCGCGCTTGGCGAGATTCAGGCCCGAGGATACGACCCGGAGCATTTCTTCAGCGAGACGATCTTTCTTCAGTTTCCTTTTCCTGACATCGTCCGCAGTCTCATGAAGGGCAGCGCTGATGTCGGCGTTATTCCTGCGTGCATGCTCGAGCGGCTTGAATCAGTCGGTGCACTGGAGAAGGGGCTCCTGCGGGTAGTTCATGAGCAGACTTCGCCCGAACTTGCCTGCCGGCGCTCAAGCGCACTCTATCCGGATTGGGTTGTGGCATCCATGGGAACCGCTTCGCCCGAAGACGTCCGTCAGGTATCCATCGGTCTGCTCACCATGCCGAACACAAATGACTTCGAATGGTGGGCGGCCGGAGATTTTCGAGCGCTTAATGAGCTCTACCGTACGCTGCGGCTCGGCCCCTACGCTTTTCTTCGGGATTTTTCAGTTCACGCAGTGATTGAGCGGTACAAAGGGCCGCTTCTCTTCGCTGCTGCGCTGATGGTGCTCTTCCTCCTCAATGAACTGCGTGTGCATGTGCTCGTCAGAAGGCGAACAAAGGAGCTTTCGGACGCGCTTACGGAGCGGGACGCCAACGCACAGTCCATCCGCGAACTGCAAAAACAATTGGGCGAGGTCGAGCGTGTCGGGGCAGTCTCTCAGCTTTCGAGCATGATTGCCCATGAACTGAAGCAGCCCGTTGCCTCCATCATCAACTTCTCGGCGGCGCTTTCCGTCCGTTTGGGCGGCCTGCTTAAAGCGCACCCGGAATGCGCAGCCGGACTTTGCACCATTCGAGCTGAATCCGAACGCATCTCAGAGATCATCTCCCGCGTGCGGCAATATGCTAAGCATCGACCGGCGTCTGCCGCGCCGTGTTCCTTGTCAGCTGCTGTCCGCAAAGCAGTGCTTGTTTATCGAAACGGCGAAGGCGGGCGTATTCCGGTGGAGGTGACAGAAACGGAAAATGTCTGGGTGGTGGCCGATGAACTTGAACTCGAACTCCTCGTGCTCAACCTCATCCGGAACGCGGCGCAGGCACAGACGCGCGCAGAGACGCCCTACATCCGCATCCGCATTGAACGCTCAGCATCTGAAGTTCAGCTCACGGTGGAAGACAACGGCCCTGCGCTGAGCGATGCGGAATTTCTCAAACTCTCGCATGCACAAACGAGCATGAAACCGGACGGTCTGGGTCTGGGCCTTGAAATAACCCGTTCCATCGCCGCACGATCCGATGCCATGCTCGTCTTTGAGCGCAAGCCTGAACGCGGCCTGCTCGCCATCGTGCGCTTTCCGCTGAAGCTCTCTCTCAACGGCACTGCATTCGAGGAGCGCGAATCATGATGCAAACCGCTGAAATTGAAACGGTCCGTCCAGTCATTCGAATCGTTGATGACGATGAAGTTTTTCTGGCTTCACAGAAATTTTTCTTCGAAACATTTTTCCCTGAAGTCCGCGTATGGCCGTGCGCAAAGCGTTATCTCGATGAAGAGGATCTAAGCGCTCCGGGATGCCTTATTCTGGACTACCGCATGCCGGACCGATCAGGCCTGGAAGTTCAGCGCGCACTGCTTCTGAGACGCAAACCAATGCTGCCGATCATTTTTTTGAGCGCCCATGGTGATATCGGCACCGCCGTGCATGCCATGCGGAACGGCGCGGTCGACTTTCTGGAAAAACCCGTTGAACCTGAAGCGCTGCTCGCCAAAGTTCGTACTGCCGTCGCATGGTCTCTCGATGCCTTTAAGCGTGAGCATGACCGCCGCCGTATGGAACGCCAGGTGCTGTCACTCACCGGAAGAGAACGTGAAGTCATTGATCTTGCGGTCAAAGGAATGCAAAACAAAGAAATTGCGGATCTTCTCGACATCTCCGTGACGACTGTGAAGATGTACCGCGCCAATGCTTTTCAAAAACTTGGCGTCAATACGATTTTGGCTGCGTCGCAGTTTCTTGCGCGTGCGGAAAATTCCTTGGAGCAGTGAGCATGATCACCAGACGTCAGCTCTTTGCCGGCATTTTGGGATTAACAGCCGGCCCATCCTGGTGCCAGCCTCAGGAAACCCTCGCCGCAGCCGATGTAATTGTCGTTGGAGCGGGATTAGCAGGCTTGAGCGCAGCGGTTTCTGCGCGTGAAGCCGGCGCCCGGCGGGTGCTTATTCTAGAAAAAGATGTGATGATCGGCGGACATTCAATCATGTCAAGCGGCTACTTCAATGCCGTCGATCCCAAGCGGCAGAAACCGCTTGGCATCACGGATTCGCCGGCGCTGATGGAGAAGCAGTCGCTGCAGGTAGGAGGAGATACCGCCTCCCCCATTCTGATGCGGCAGCTTGCCGAATCCTCTTCAGAGGTGCTTCAGTGGCTCGAAGCGCACGGCGTGCACTGGAGCGACCAAGTCTTCGAATCCTATTCATCCTTTCAGCGCAGGGGTCACATTTCAAGCCCTGTGCGGGCCGGATACGACTATGTGATGGCGCTTCTCGAGTGTGCGCGCCGGCTGGATGTGAAGATTCTGCTTGGCCATCGTGCCGAACGCCTCATCACTGAGAACGGCCATATTGTCGGTGCTGCGGGAGTTTGCCGAGGCTGTCAGGCGTTCGAAGCCAGAGCGCATGCCGTGATTCTGGCTACGGGCGGCTTTGCCGCCAATACAGCCCTGCTTGAAAATGCGCTTGGCCCTTACGCGGCAACGCTGCGCAGTTCGGCCAATACGCGCGGCATTCTGACTGACGGTGCTGCCGGCGACGGCATTCTCATGGCAAGCGCCGTCGGAGCAAAGATCGTCAATATGGACTCCGTTCTGCTCGTCCCCTATAACGGCGGCCGAGTGACGGGTTATGTCGGCGGCGACATCTACCTCACCAAAGAAGGCAGACGCTTCATCGATGAAGGAGCGTCCTGGCTCGCGCTGCGCAAGGCCCTGCAAAACCTCCCCGACGGAAAGATGTGGGTGCTCACGGACTCCGGAACAGTGAAAAACAATGACTTCTCGCTCAAACTGATGACCGGCGCGGTGCGCGAAGCCGCGACGCTCGATGAGGCTGCCAAAGGCATTGGCTGCAATCCTGCGGTCTTGGAAGAGACCGTTAAGCAGTACAACCACTCGGTTCGCATAGGACGCGATGAAGCCTTCGGCAAAACGACGATGCTTAAAGCGCTTGATGAACCGCCCTTTTATTACGGCGAAGAACGGCTCAACATCCATTCAACAGAGGGCGGCGTTGCCATTGACACGCAGGCCCGCGTTCTGGATCAATCCGAGGAGCCCCTCTTGGGTCTTTTTGCAGCCGGCGAAACCGTCGGAAATCTTCACGGCAAAAGCCGCCCCGGCGGCAACGGCGTTTTGGCCTGCGTCGTCTTCGGCAGGATCGCCGGTCAAGAAGCGGCTCGACTCAGCCTCTCAAGCCATTAAAATTTGACGGCC
>OAZX01000216.1_pt1 | contig 35843 bp, 29 predicted proteins | sample 1495341 | NCBI WGS metagenome assembly OAZX01 (sample SAMEA2580119, study PRJEB22360) | human gut metagenome | biome: human gut; feature: human-associated habitat; material: faeces | place: Denmark | collected 2008/2010 | reverse complement strand
GAGCAGAATGCGGCCTGTGGCCCCGGGGCGGCCCCCTGCCACTGCGAGCGGTCTGCTGCCGGCCTCAGCCGCGCTTTGGGTCGTATTGGGTGCGAATTTCGGCAGTGCGCTGTTGGCTGCAGCCGCAACAGCCGGCGCATCAAAAGCGGCTCGGAAAGCGCCGCTCGGAAACTTCTTCTTTCGGGTCGGCGGCTTTGCTGCCGGCGCAGCAGTCCTCTACTTTATTCCGGCTGCGGGCAGCGTTTTTGCATCTCTCGGAGATCCGGCAGACGGCGTGATCTTATTTCATGTGGTCTACAATACGGTAATCGGTGCTGTGGGGATCTCTTTCATTCATCCGGCAGCCGCGCTGATCGACCGTTTGGTACCCGTGTCGGTCCAAACAGATGACTTTGAAACGCATCTGCTTTCAAAGGAAAATCTCCTTTCGAGCAGCTCGGCACTTGTCCAAGTGCGTCATGAGAACGCGCGCACGGCAGAGCTATTTCGCAAGCACTGGGATGCACTCACTCCGCTTATCTATGAAAATCCGCCGATGGGTGAACTCTTGGCCTTTAAAGAGCGTCGAAAGCTCCTGGACCGCCGCTGCCGCACCGTCTCCAAAGCGCTCAATATCATCATCCGTGACGACCTTTCGGAAGAGGCCGTCATCGAATGGCAGTCGCTTTCTGCCGTTTCTGATGCACTGCTCTTCTCGCTCGAAGTCACAAACGATATCGTTGATCTGCTGCGGAAGAAAAAAATCCGCCGCTCGCTCTTTTTCAGTGCACAGGGTGCGCAGGAACTCGAACAAGAGCATCACGTCGTATCTGCGCACCTGCAGCTCCTCGCGCAAATACTCTCAACGAGTGATCCGCAGGAGATCAATGAACTGCGAAACAATCTCCTTTCAGGCGAAGCTGCATCCTCGAGCGACGCCGCGGAACTGGTCTCACGCCACATGGAACGCGTTGATAAAGGCAGCGCGCTTTCCATTGAAACAAGCGCTCTGCATCTCGATCTTCTGCTCCTCTTTCGCCGGGTTGACAGCATTCTCGCTCACGGCGCCCGAAGCTTTGCCGTGAGTTGAAAGGCACTCTGGAAGCTGTGTCAGCGTTTGCTGCCGCGGCCGGTTAGATGGAGCCAAATGCGGTTTGCTGCGGATGTTCGGCCCTGAGCTTCAAGCGCCAAGAGCGGCTTCATTCCGCGCGCCGTCGCGTCCCAGCAGAGCAGTGAGCCGACAACGACAGCAGCGACCCCCGTCCAGAAAGAGCTGTCGAGTTTGGCGCCAATCCAAAAAACTGCAAAAACACACGAGAGAACCGGCGTGAAATAGGAGGCCGCTGCCAGCACCGTGATGTTCCCTTTGGTCATGCCCTGCGTCCATGCAGCATATGCGCCGCCCATCGCAATGCCGCCCAGAATGACGCTGATCCATCCGTGTGCCGAAGGTTCGCCCACCATTTGGGTGCCGAAGCCGCAAAGCCACAGCACGCCGTAGATGCTGGCGTTGATGCAAAAAATCAGACAGGCCAGATTGGTTGAGCCTCCCCACGCACGAGTCATGCTGGAAAAAGCCGCCCAAGTCACGGCAGCGCCGACCGCGAGAATGTAGCTCAGCGGATGCTCAAGCAGCCGCGAAATAAAACCCTCGAGCGAAAATCCTTGCCCGCCGGCGAGAATTTCAACAATCCCGCAAAAAGCAAGCACCATACCGGGCGCAATCCACCAACGTGACCGTACGCCGTTAAAGACCACGGCAAAAAGGAGTGTCAGAGCGGGCCAAAGGTAATTCACCATGGCCGCCTCCATCGTCTGCGTTCCGCCAGCAGAAAAAAAGATAGCGAGCGTGAAGCATAGCGAGCTCGCGTTGGCTGTCGGCAGGCCAAAAATGAGGTATCGCCTGTCGACGGTCCGCAGATCCGGAATGCCGATGACGAAAAAGAGGCATACCGCAGCGGTGGTATACAGAAGCGTCTGTCCCTGGGCCAGTCCAAAGCCTTCGGCAATGCCGCGCACAAGTGAAACGCCCATCCCCCAGCAAAGCGGAGCCAAAAGTCCGATCAATGTTGCGCGCTGCGTCGTCATCGCCGAGCTCATGAAAACCTCAAGTGTTTTTTATCCTGCGGCTTCAGAGACCGCTTCCGTCCGTTGAGACTGTTCGTTATCCCAGAGCATGAGAGGGAAAGCGCAGCCGCCTAAAGGGTGAAAGAGAAGTGTAGCGCCGCCCATGGAGAAAAAAAGCTCCGTCCGAAGAAATACCAACCTCGGGCGGAGCAGATCATCCTCTCGGGCAGTTTTGCCGCCGGATTCGGATGGATTCTCGTTTAAGCTCTGAATTAAACGTTAGTTGTCGGTGAACGCCTTCTTTACGCTGAAGGGCCATGCCTGATAGCCCATGGTGTTGTGGAGCTGAATTTCGACGGCCGGTTCTTTTTCACCCCAGCGGAACTCGTCAATGTACGGGTTGGGAAGACCCTTCATAGCGCCGGTGGTAAGGTCGAAGTCGGCGCCGGCCGTGGCGGAGTAGACAAAGACCGAGTTCTTGTCAGGCTGGTACTCGGTGAGCGACGTCACGGGGCTGTACCAATTGTGGCCGCGTTCTTTGCCATATTCCCAAACCTGCTCTACGGTGCGCTTGACCTGATCGATCTTGTAGATGACAGCGCGCGAATACTTCATTTCCGGAAGCGCCGGCTGTTCCATGCCGCGGGCGTCGCCGTTGTCGAAGACCGAAACCCAAATCACGTTCTTGTCGGACTTGGAATCAATGCGCCAAGCCGTGTGCTGCGTCCACGTCCAGTCGAATGCGTCGCCGCACTCAGCATCGCCGCACTTCAAGGGCTTGCCCTGAGCATCGACCGGCGTGAGCAGCGCTTCCTTCCAGGGAGAACGCCAGCCGCGCGGCGCCCCGAGAATCCACTTCACCTTCTTGTCGCGGCCGATCTTGATGATCGCGGACTGGTGGCGCGAGGAAATGATGATCGAGTCATCGGTCGGGTCGTAGTCAACGGAATTGACGTGCGCCCAGTTGCGGCCTGGGCCGGTGCCGGCAAAGTCGCCGAAGTTGGCCGAGGTTTCCTGCTTGGCGAGGTCTTCTGCCGTCAGCGTATGACCGGCCTTGCTCGGATCGATGTTCAGGCAGACAGCCCCCTGGTCGAGCGCCTTGATGACGTTGCTGCGGTACGGATCGAGAATGTCAAAGAGGCGCCATTCATCGACCACGCGGCCGCCGGCATCCACCTCAATAATCATGTCGCGGACCGTGCGGACACGCTTCTGATCGATACGGCGGAGGTCAGCCGATGCGACGCGAAGCAGATAGTGACCGTTGGGCATCGGATCGAGCGAATGCGAGAAGTCGCTGTAGCCCGCAGGCAGCCGACGGTTGAAAGCCTTGCGGCCCATGATGTCGTACTTCACATAAGTCGAACCGTAGCCCCAAGAAACAGCGCCGTCGTCGTTCTGCTTGAAGCCCATCATGACGCCCTTGGTGTAGATCGATTCGGGATCCCAAATCGTCGAAGCGTCGAGGTACCAGCGAATGGCGCCCGTCGTGTCAATGATGGCAATCTTCGGAATGAAGCTCCACGTGAGAGCGCCGCCTTCCGGATTGTTCCAGACTGCGCGCGTATCAGCGCCGTGGGCATTGCCGAAGTTGTTGACAAAGTAGAGACGATCTTTAAATTCAGGATCAACCTTCTTCACCTCTACGTCAAACATCAGGTTCTTTTCGCCGGCAGCCCCTGATTCGATGCCGCGCAGCGGACCGCAATAGATCGTATAGGTGTGTTCACCCTTGACCTCTTTGCCGTCAAAGCGGTACGAATACTTGACTTCAACCTTGTTGGAATAGTCGGCATAAAGACCGAACACCGGAATGCCGGCATGCGTAAGCAGCTGCGCCTTCGAAACATCGTATGCGATTTCCTGGCCGCCGTCCTTAGGCACCACACGGACATGAGCCGTGAGCAGTTCGTAGCCGCCGTTCTTAATGACGGCTGTGAGCGGCGAAATCTTATACGGGTTGACGATCACTTCGCCGAGATCACCCTGCTTGGCAAAACCGACGACAGCGAAACCGCTCGGCGTCCCCATGGCAAAGGCTCCGCTTGCGGCGGAGACGGCAAGCGCCGCACCGGACAGAAGAAAGGCGCGCTTAGTAAGCTGCATGATGTATTCCTCTTTTGTATCGTTTCGCGGGGGAGGATGCTCTCACCCGCAGTCCTTAGGAAATACTACGCTTAGGCTCAATTCCCCGCTATTCCTGTATTCGCGGATTCTTTCGCAAAAAATGGAAAATCATTTTCAACGTTCGCGGCCGCATCATGATGATCCATCTCAGATATTGCGCCTAAGGAAAAACTCCCTTTGACATTGTTCAGACGCATTTGACGTGCGCCGACAGAGCGAAGATGCACCGAACGCGTCCCTGAAGCATTCCCAAACCGCACTCGGCCGTGGCATGATTGAAGACAGTTCTTCTGCGGAAATATAAATTCCGTAGAGAACATGCAGCGCCTTTTCGCTGTAAACCAAATTCCCAATTGTCGGAGCATTGTCGTGTACGGCTTCACCTTCCGCCGCCATCACCACCACCATCCTTAAAGCATCCCTCGGGCGCACAAGCTGTTCGGGAGGATCGATGCATGCTTCCGGCGGCTCAGGATGAAGCTCCACAAACAGTAAAGCCTTCGGAAGTCATCGGACTCCGGAGGCTTTTTTCATCACTGCGCCGGATCCTTGGATGTCCGATGATGGTGCGGTGCAGAAGACGACCGCTCCCAAAGCCCGTTCCCCGTCACCCCATTTCACGAAAGAAGAGAAGAAAATGACTGAAAACAACCGCCTGAGGCTTGCAATGCAAAAGTCCGGGCGACTTTCCGACGACTCGCAGGACCTTCTTGAACGCTGCGGTCTCAAGGTACGCTTCCACTCCCAGCGCCTTCTGGCCGTAGCGGAAAATATGCCCGTTGAGATCCTGCGCGTGCGCGACGACGACATTCCCGGTCTCGTCATGGACGGCGTGGTCGACCTCGGCATCATCGGCGAAAACGTGCTCGAAGAAACCGTACTCGCCCGCAGAAGTCAAGGAGAAGAACCGAAATTCCGCATGCTCAAGCGGTTCGATTTCGGCGGCTGCCGGTTGTCGGTGGCGATTCCGACGGATGAGACTTGGGGCGGTCTGGAAAGCCTCAACGGCCGCCGCATCGCGACGAGCTATCCGCAGCTTCTTAAGCGCTGCTTTGATGAACGCGGCCTCACCTTCAAGCCCTGTCTGCTGACGGGTTCGGTTGAAGTAGCTCCTCGAGCCGGTCTTGCCGACGCCATCTGTGATCTCGTCTCAACGGGAGCAACCCTTGAAGCCAACGGTCTGAAGGAAGTGGAAGTCGTGTACCGCTCCAAAGCCTGTCTCATTGCCAAGGCCGAGCCTTTTGACAACGAAAAGGCCGCCCTTGTCGAACGACTGCTCGTGCGCATGCAAGGTGTCGCTCGAGCGCGCGAATGCAAATACATCATGCTTCACGCCCCCAAAGCCAAGCTCGCGGAAATTACGAAGCTGCTGCCGGGTGCTGAACATCCGACCATTCTTCCGCTTGCCGGATCAACCGATCATGTCGCGCTCCACATGGTGAGCCGCGAAAGCCTTTTCTGGGAAACGATGGAGGGGCTCAAAGCGCTCGGCGCAAGCTCAATCCTCGTTCTGCCGATTGAAAAAATGATGGAGTAACTCAAATGACGAATTTCAATTTCAGCGACATCATTGAATGGGATGCGCTTTCGGAAGCCGAACGCACTGACATTCTTCGCCGCCCCGCAGTCATGGCCGGCGACAAAATCACGGCCGTCGTGTCAGGCATTCTTGACGAAGTCGAGTCCCGCGGCGATGCAGCGCTGCGTGACTTCAGCGCAAAATTCGACCGTACGGAAGTGAAGAACTTCAAGGTGAGCAAGGCAGAGGTCGACGCTGCCATTTCACGCCTTTCGCCTGAATTCATCAAAGCACTTCAAACCGCGGCCAAAAATATCGAAAAATTTCACTCCGCTGAAGTGCTCGAGACGGTCACTGTCGAAACCATGCCCGGCGTCGTTTGTCAGCAGGTTACTCGCCCGATCGGCGCCGTCGGCCTCTATATTCCGGGCGGCACGGCACCGCTCTTTTCCACAGTGCTGATGCTTGGCATTCCGGCCAAGATCGCCGGCTGCAGCCGCGTCATTCTCTGCTCGCCGCCTCCGATTGCCGATCCGATTCTCGCAGCGGCTCGTCTGTGCGGCATTGATGAGATTTACCAGGTGGGCGGCGCTCAGGCGATTGCGGCCATGGCTTTCGGCACCGAAACGATCCCCTCCGTCTCGAAGATCTTCGGACCGGGCAACGCCTACGTCACCGAAGCCAAGCGCCAGGTCAGCCGCCGTCCGGACGGTGCGGCCATTGATATGCCCGCAGGTCCCTCGGAGGTTCTCGTTATTGCAGATGCTGAAGCCGATCCGCGCTTTGTTGCTGCTGATCTGCTCTCTCAGGCCGAACACGGGCCGGACAGTCAGGTCGTGCTGCTCACGCCCTCCAAGACCCTTGCCAAGGCGGTTGCTCAAGCCGCCGCTAAGGAACTCGAAACGCTTCCGCGCCGCGCCATTGCAGAAAAGTCCCTTTCTGCCAGCCGTCTGATTGTGGTGAAGGATCTCAAGGAGTGCGTCGAAGTGTCTAACCGCTACGCACCCGAACACCTCATCCTGCAGACCCGCAATGCGCGGGAGCTCGTGCCGTTCGTCCAGAATGCCGGTTCGGTATTCGTGGGGGACTGGTCACCCGAATCGGGCGGTGACTATGCCACCGGCACCAATCACGTTCTGCCCACCTACGGGTGCGCGGCAGCTTACTCCAGTCTGGGGCTCGCCGACTTCACCAAGCGCATGACTGTGCAGGAAATGACGCCGCAGGGGTTCTCGGAATTGGGCGAAGCGATTGCCATTCTTGCCCACGCCGAACAGCTCGACGCCCACCGCAACGCCGTACTCGTTCGTCTCGAAAAACTCTCTAAAAAGATCGGAGGGTAAATTGGCTGACTATTGCGCAGAAATTGCTGAAGCCCCGGAGCGTCTTGCGCGCCCCGAAGTGCAAAAACTCACGCCTTACCAGTCTGCCAGACGCATTGTCGCCGCGGCGGGCGGGCGCGGAGACATTTGGCTCAATGCCAACGAGTCGGCCGAATCTGTGCCAATGGCGCTTCAGAACGAACGCTTCAACCGCTATCCGGAGCCTCAGCCTGAAGCCGTCGTAGAGGCTTATGCGTCTTACGCCGGCGTCTCGCCCGCACAGATTCTTGTCACCCGCGGCGGCGACGAAGGCATCGAGCTTTTGGTTCGTACCTTCTGCCGTCCGGGCGAAGACGCTGTACTGCAGTTCCCGCCCACTTACGGCATGTACGCGGTATCGGCCGAAACCAACGGCGCGAAAGTGATCAATCTGATCACCGCCCCGGATCGCGGCTGGGTACCTGATGCCGCTGAGGCCTCGCATACGCTCGACACCCGTCCTGAGGTGAAGCTCGTTTTTGCCTGCTCTCCAGGCAATCCCACGGGAACACTCATCCCCATGGGAGTTCTTCGCAAGCTCGCGCAGGTTGCTGCCGGACGGGCGCTGCTCGTCATTGACGAAGCTTATATTGAGTTTTCGCCCGCCGACACGGCTGTGGATCTCCTTAAAGAATTCCCGCACGTGGTCATCATCCGTACGCTCTCGAAAGCGTTTGCACTCGCGGGACTGCGGTGCGGCTTCCTCTTGTCCTCTCCGGGCGTGATCGGAATGCTCAAGAAGGTCATCGCTCCCTACCCCATTCCGTCACCGGTCGCTGATCTGGCCGCTCAAGCGCTCACCCCCGCTGCGGTGAGCGCCATGCGCCAGCGTGCCGCGGCAGCGGTCATGCGCCGCTGCGAACTCGAGGTTGCGCTCGAAGATCTCCCCGGCATCGAAGCGGTTTTTCCGAGTGCCTCAAATTTCCTTCTGGCGGAATTCTCCGACGGCCCTCAAGTCTTCAAGGCCATGTGGGATCGAGGGATCATTCTGCGCGACCAAAACCGCCAGCCGACGCTCGCCAACTGCATCCGCATCACTGTGGGTACGCAAGATGAGAACGATGAGCTCCTCGCCGCGCTTCGTGAAGTACTCGGCGCCTGCGCTTCACAGGGAGAAGCCAAATGAGCGAACGCATCCTCTTTGTTGACCGCGACGGCACGATTCTTGAGGAGCCTCATGATTTTCAGGTAGACAGCTTTGAAAAGATGCGTTTTGTCGAGGGCGTTTTGCCCGCACTCAAAGCGCTTCGCGAAGCAGGCTGGAAACTCGTGATGGTTTCCAATCAGGATGGGTTGGGCACGGCGTCATTTCCCACTGAAACCTTCAAGGGTCCGCATGAGCTGATGATGCAGATCCTTGAGAGTCAGGGGGCGCATTTTGACGAAGTGCTCATCTGCCCGCACATGCCCGGCGAAGGCTGCTCCTGCAGGAAACCGAATACCGGTCTCGTCAAGCAGTATCTCAGGCGCGGGGTACTCGATAAGCACAATTCCTACGTGATCGGCGACCGTGAAACGGACCTGATGCTCGCTAAAAATATGGGACTCACCGGTCTGCGCGTGGGGCCCGACGGCCAATCCTGGGCTGCCATTGAAAAGCGTCTGCTCGAAAGCCTTCCTGCTGCTCCCGCCCAGCCAGTCCGCGACCGGCACAGCGCTGTTGAACGCGTCACCAAAGAGACGCAGATTTCGGTGGAAGTCTGGCTGGACCGTTCTGGCGAAAACGACATTTCCACGGGCATTGGCTTTTTCGACCACATGCTCGACCAGATCGCCGTGCACGGCGGTATTCGTCTGCATCTTCATGCCAAGGGAGACCTTCAGATCGACGATCACCACACGGTCGAAGACGTCGGACTCGCGCTCGGCGAAGCGCTGCGGCTCGCATTGGGCGACAAGCGCGGCATCCGCCGCTTCGGCTTCCTGCTTCCGATGGATGAAGCGCTTGCACGCTGTGCACTCGACATTTCCGGTCGTCCGTACCTCACGTTCAAGGCCAAGTTCAAGCACCGCCATGTCGGAGATCTGTCGACCGAAATGATCGAACACTTCTTCCGTTCGCTCTCTCAGACCATGGGCATTACTTTGAACCTCAAGGCCAAGGGCGGCAATGACCATCATGTTGCCGAAAGCCTCTTCAAGGCCTTCGGCAGAACGCTTCGTGATGCAGTTCGTGTTGAGGGGACCGAGCTCCCGTCTTCCAAGGGGGTACTGTGAAAGCTGTCATTCTCGACACCGGCTGCGCCAATCTTGCTTCACTCGCCTTTGCGGTGAAGCGTCTCGGAGTGGAGCCTCTGATTACACGTGAAGCTGCCGATATCCGTTCGGCCGACCGCATTTTCCTCCCAGGCGTCGGCACAGCCAAAGCGGCTATGACGGCTTTGACGGAACGCGGACTTCCCGAGCTGATCCGCGAGGCCCATCAGCCGCTTTTGGGCATCTGTCTTGGAGAGCAGCTCCTTGGCCGCCGCAGTGAAGAAACGGGCGGAGTGGATCTGCTTGGCCTCATTGATGCGGATGTCCGCCAACTCAATGCGCCCGGACTGCCGCTTCCGCACATGGGGTGGAACCGAGTCTTTCCCAAGTTCGAATCCCCGCAGGCCAAACTGCTTTTTAAGAACATCGAACCTGGAGAATGGTTCTATTTTGTCCACAGCTTTGCAATGCCTGACGGCCCTGCCGCCATTGCTTCCTGCACATACGGAGAGCCGTTTGCCGCCGCTGCTGCCAGCGAAAACTTCATGGGCGTGCAGTTCCACCCAGAGCGCTCGGGCAAAGCGGGCGCTCGTCTTCTCGCTAATTTCCTTGGAGCCGCCGCATGATTATTCCTGCCATTGATTTAATCGACGGCTGCGTCGTGCGTCTTCATCAGGGGGATTACGGCGCACGCCGAGACTACGGCGAGGATCCGCTGGCCCGTCTTCAGCGTTATCAGGCGAGCGGCGCTCAGCTGCTCCACATCGTTGACCTTACCGGCGCCAAGGATCCGAAAGCGAGACAAATTCCCCTTCTGCGCGAACTGCTCGGCAGCCTTTCTATCCCTGTGCAAACGGGCGGCGGCATTCGCTCGGCTGACGATGTGCGCTCGCTCCTTGATGCCGGCGCAGCCCGCGTCGTAGTGGGCTCTGCCGCCGTGAAGCGCACTGACGAAGTGGCCGGCTGGATGAAAACTTTCGGCGCCGATAAGCTCGTTCTCGCACTTGACGTACGCATCAACAAGGCCGGAAACGCCGAGGTTGCCGTGAGCGGCTGGCAGGAAAATTCCGGTGTGTTAATGGACGATCTGATCCGAGCCTTCGAACCTGCCGGCCTCCGGTACGTACTGACTACTGATATTTCCAAGGACGGTACATTGGCCGGCCCCAACACGGCGCTCTACGCCAAACTTGCTCAAACGTTCCCGAACATCGACTTTCAGGCCTCCGGCGGCATTGGAAGTCTCGACGATATCCGCGCGGTATCGCATACGGGCGCTGCCGGCGTCATCGTCGGCCGGGCACTTCTGGAAGGTAAATTCACCCTCGAAGAGGCTATTGAATGCTGGCCAAACGAATAATTCCTTGTCTTGACGTAAAGGACGGCGTTGTCGTCAAGGGCGTTAAGTTCCGCGGGCATGAGGTGATGGGCGAAATCGTCCCGCTCGCCCGCCGATATGCCGAAGAAGGCGCCGACGAACTGGTCTTTTACGACATCACCGCATCGTCGGACGGCCGCGTAGTCGACAAGAGCTGGATTTCACGCGTCGCCGAAGCCATTGATATTCCTTTCTGCGTAGCGGGCGGCATCCGCTCTATCGAGGACGCCGGGCGGCTTCTCGCTTTCGGTGCAGACAAGATCTCCGTCAACTCTCCTGCGCTCGCGGATCCAACCCTCATTTCACGTCTTGCCGAGCGTTTCGGCGTGCAGTGCGTCGTGGTCGGCATCGACTCCTGGCATGACGAAAAGACCGGAGAATACTGGGTCAATCAATACACCGGCGATGAAAAGAAAACGCGTGTAACTCAGTGGCGCACGCTCGACTGGGTTGAAGAAGTCCAGCGCCGGGGCGCGGGGGAAATCGTCCTCAACATGATGAATCAGGACGGCGTACGCCAAGGCTACGACCTCACGCAGCTGAGCGCAGTGCGTGCTGTCTGCAAAGTCCCGCTTATTGCAAGCGGCGGCGCCGGAACAATGGAGCACTTTCTTGACGCGTTCGAGACCGCCCATGCCGATGGTGCCTTGGCAGCCTCCGTCTTTCATAAGAAAATAATCAATATCGGGGAGTTGAAAACCTATCTCCGCGAGCACAACATTGAGGTGAGAACATGCTGAAGAAAGAAGATATTAATGCCCTCAACTGGGCCAAGGCAGGTGATTTAATGCCCGCCATCGTTCAGGATGCCTGCTCAGGGCAGGTCCTCATGCTCGGCTTTATGAACCGTGAAGCCGTTGACAAGACACTCGAAAGCGGCAAAGTCACCTTCTGGTCTCGTACGAAACGCCGTCTTTGGACCAAAGGCGAAACGTCCGAACATTGGCTCCATCTGGTTGACATCGGCACAGACTGCGACCGGGATTCGCTGCTCATCCTCGCCAATCCGAACGGTCCGACTTGTCATCGCGGCACGACGAGCTGCTTCTCGCCGATCGAGCACCGCTGGAACTTCCTGCGTGAACTCGAGGTGCTCCTCGAAAGCCGCCGCGGCGCATCACCGGAAGAATCCTACACGGCCCGTCTTTATGCCGCGGGCACCAAGCGCATTGCGCAGAAAGTCGGCGAAGAAGGCGTAGAAACCGCACTTGCCGCCACGGTGCACGATAAGGAAGAGCTGAAGAATGAAGCGGCCGATCTGGTTTACCACCTCCTCGTTCTGCTCGCCGATGCGGATCTTGAACTCGCCGACGTCATCGATGTTCTGAAGGCCCGTCACAAGGATCGTCAGCGCGAACACCTGCTCAAGTGCTAAAACTCACCTCCGCCCATCTGCGCCCATCTTCTTGTTAAAGACTGAGCGTCAGCATTGACGGCTTCTCGGCGCGGCAATGCTCTTCAAGCCGAAGAGCTTCCGCGCCTTTTTGCGCGCTGTTCATCCGGAATATTCAAAATGCGGGACTTTTTGTCCTCCCTCATCCTTACCCGCGAAACAAGCTTCCCATTGAATCCATCGTCACTGGAAGACAGAAAAAACGTCGAAACTGTCGCTGAACGGGGAATTTCACAGGCAGAGTTAGGTAGTTTCTCTTCGGTCGAAATCAAACCGATAGTGATATCTTTATTAGATGCGTCCTTGCAGAACCTTGAACCACTCAGGACCCAGCCTAAAATGAAGCAAATTAAAAAATCCTCCAAGCTTGACAACGTTCTTTACGACATCCGCGGTCCGATCATGGACAAGGCCAAGCAGATGGAAGCAGAAGGGCGCCGTCTCATCAAACTCAATATCGGCAATCTTGCCGTGTTCGGCTTTGACCCGCCCGAAGAGGTCATGCGCGACATGATCTATAACCTGCCCAACTCGGCAGGGTATTCGGACAGCAAGGGGATGTTCGCCGCCCGCAAGGCGGTCATGCACTACACGCAGGACAAGCAGATCGAAGGCGTCACACTCGAAGACATCTATCTCGGCAACGGCGCATCGGATTTAATCACGATGGCCACGAACGCTCTGCTCGATGAGGGCGACGAACTGCTGGTGCCGACGCCCGACTATCCGCTTTGGACGGCCGTTACCTCACTCGCAGGCGCCAAACCTGTGCATTACCTCTGCGATGAGGAAAAAGGCTGGATTCCCAATATCGACGACATCCGTGCCAAAGTGGGACCGCGCACCAAAGGCATCGTCGTCATCAACCCAAACAACCCCACAGGCGTTCTCTATCCCAATTCCGTGCTCCTTGACATCATTCAGGTTGCACGAGAAAACGGTCTTGTGATTCTTGCCGACGAGGTCTATGACAAGATTCTCTACGACGGCATCAAGCACACCTCCATGGCGGCACTGTCGCACGATGTACTGACGCTCACTTTTAATTCACTCTCGAAAGCCTACCGTGCCTGCGGCTACCGCGCCGGCTGGATGGTCATTTCGGGCGACAAGAGCAATGCAAAAGACTTCATCGAAGGTCTCAACATGCTCGCCAATATGAAGCTCTGCGCCAACGTTCCGGGTCAATACGCGATCCAGACTGCGCTCGGCGGCTACCAATCGATCAACGACCTTATTTGTGAGGGCGGGCGGCTGCGTCGTCAGCGCGACATTGCCTACGAAATGCTCTCGGCCATCCCTGGCGTTTCTGTGGTCCATCCGTGTGCGTCGCTTTATATGTTCCCGCGTTTGGATCCAGATGTTTATCCAATTGAAGATGACCGTGAATTCTTTAAAGAGCTCCTTGAAGCAACGAATGTTGTGTTAGTTCAGGGGACCGGCTTCAACTGGCCGAAACCCGATCACTTCCGCATGGTATTCCTGCCTTACGAATGGGAGCTGCGCGACGCCATCAACCGCATTGCCAAGTTCCTCGCTGACTATCGTAAGCGCCATCCTGGAAAGAAAACCTTTCCGGAAGACAGCGTGCAGCCTAAAAGCAAAGAAGAAATCGCCCGTCAAGCGGCCTTGGCGGAAGCCAAAGATCCGGCATAAGGTTTGATTTCTGCTGCAATCTGCAGCTGCAAGCGGCTCCTGCAATTTTTCCAGGAGCCGTTTTTTTGGACGGTGAAATTCTTCAAGCACTGCGCTTGGCTGCTCGTGCGGACTTGGCAGAGGACTATGCTTTCATCACCTTCCTCAGAATCGAAGCACTTTCATGCCCAATCTCTACCAGCTTTCGATACTTTCCGCACTGCTTCTCGGCGACTTTGAACCCTCGCTCTCCATTGGTGAGCTCAAGCGGCACGGCACACTCGGCATCGGCACTTTTGAAGGACTCGGCGGTGAGCTCATTATGCTCGACGGCGTCGTCTGGAACGGCACGCATACGGGCGAAGCCGTGCCGGCAGCCGACATCGAAAAAACGCCCTTTGCCTGCGTCATTGACTGGCGGAAGGTGATCGCCGCGGTAATTGCCTGGCGGCCGACCGCCTCTGCCGTCAAACTGCCCGCTGTCGGCAGTTTGGATAATCTTCGAGCGGTTTTGGACGAAGCTGCAAAAGGCGCAGAGAATCGTGTGCTTGCTGTGCGGCTGCAAGTTTTTCACGCCGATGTGACCTTCCGCAGTTTTGCGCCGGCACCGAAACCGTGGAAGCCGATGAAGGACATGCTCTTTTCACAGAAAATCACCGCCGAGCGAAACGTTCAGGCAGAGATCATCGGATTTCGCTTTCCCGGCTATCTCGAAAGCATCAACATGCCTGGCTGGCACCTGCACGTGTTAACCGCTCCCAACGATTTGGGAAAACACTTCGGCGGACACCTCCTCAATATCACTGCGGATGCCGGCATCGAAGCGCAATGGATGGCGGCCGACGGTTTGGAATTAACTTTTCCCACCGGTGAAGCCGGGCGCATTTATGATGCACTGCCGCTTGACCAAGATCTGCGCGAGATCACTAAAGCCGCAGAAGGTTAAACGCGAAAGCCGCCGTGTCCATGAAGCATACGGCGGCTTTGCGCAGAGATTTTCAGTTCAGTGTCAACACACCGTCAAACTTCTGGCAGCAGACGGCGAATATTCCCTCGAACCCAGCTGCCAAACGCAACATTGACGACTACGGCCGGACCTACCACATAAAAGAAAATGAGAGCGGCCGGAAAGTCATAGAGATATTCACCCATTCCAAAGCCGCGCAGCGCCTCGGCGGTGATGTCGGAGGTCACGGAAAAGAAAAAGGTGGAGAACCACGACACGGCAAAAGTTGAAAATACCCAGAGAATCAGGCGGGTATCTGAAAGGCTCTGCGCCTCCTGATGCTCACGCTTTCGATGAATCAAGCCGGGCAGCTGCAGCAGAACTGCCCCCAGACTCAAAAAGAGCGCAAGGAAAAGCACCAAAAGCACCAGCGAAATCGAAGTCCAGCTCTCCGCAGCAAGCATGAGAAGTTTGCCTTTGAGCACCATACCGCTGAAAAAAGCGACAAAAGCGCCGATGAGCGACGACATTTTGACAATGTCCCAAACAGCACCGGCGAAGCCGGTCCGGATGTCATCGGGATCGCCGGTCTTGATGATCTTTCTAAAGGCCATGTCTGAATGCTCCCTTTTGTTTGGACGTTTGGACGTTCTTTGCATGCGCCGCCCCTATTCAATCTTCAGAAAGGAGCGCTCGATGAATAGGGCGATATGGTAGCGGCAATCGTCCAATCATGTTTGCAGAAATATTGGCTCTCCAAGGCGGATCGAGGAGCCAAACCTTTCGCTTTGCAGCTCTATTCCAAAACGACCGAATCGAGCGTGGACAAAGGGGCGCTGGATGGAACACTGCCCGCCGCTCTGCTATCGGCATCACAAAACAGCCGCAAGAAGTCCGAAACGGGACTGAGGAGTGCGGGCTCCGGCGTTTTCGGAGCCGGATCTGACCGCAGACGGGCTATGTCAGAAAATGACGCATAGCAGCAACGGACGCCGCCCTGCCTTGGAGCCGTCCAAGGCGGAGCGGTAAAGCGACGGCCTGACTGAGTCAAAACCCCGTCACTTCAGTGATCGAGCTGCTTAGGCTTCCAAATATGCAACAACAGCAAGGATGAAGAAGACTGCAGCCGCAATCTGGCGCATCAGCTTCATCGAAATCTTTTCGGCGAGTTTGTTGCCGATGAAAACTGCCGGGGCATCGGCAATCATGAGGCCGAGCGTCGTGCCGCAGACCACCCAGAAAGCTTCTGCCGGATAACGCGCAGCAAGCGCAACGGTGGCTACCTGCGTTTTATCGCCGACTTCAGCGATGAAAAAGAGTATCACCGTCGTGCCGAAAACACCGAATCGCCGCAAGCGATCATCATTGCCGCCTTCATCGATCTTGTCCGGAATAAGAATCCAGATGCCCATGGCAATGAAGGAAACAATCAGAATCCAGCGCAGCAAGTCTGCACTGATAAAGTTCGCGAGCGTAGCACCCAAAGCGCCGGCAATCACATGGTTTAGGAAGGTGGCAACAAAAATCCCAAGGATGATTGTCCAGGGCTTGCGGAAGCGCGCAGCCAGAAAAACGGCAAGCAGCATCGTCTTGTCGCCGATCTCTGCAGCGGCAACGACGCCCGTGGAAAGGAGCGTGGTCTGAAAAATTTCAAACATGAGGGGGTCTGAACGGCGTCGCGGCGGTCGGAAAAACCTGCTCGGCGCGTACCTTCCTGCCGCACGCCGTCACAACACAGACTCATGCAGAAGGTCGCGCCGCAGGTCTTGCCGATGCTCAACGGCCCGCTTGACGTTTGCCGCAATTATTTCTTGGAGGAAGCGGTCAAAACTGGCTCAAACGGTCGTTCATGCACCCCGCCGCCATGAGAAGCGGGGAAAAGCTCCTCAAGTATGTTGACGACGGGCGGAGACCGGACGACTGCCGGACTCCCTGGCTACTCCCCTGTGGGAGAGAGTTCGCATTTTAGCGTCGCAGACGTGGTTTTGCCACTCTTGGACCTATTTCACGATGCGGTGTTAAAACTGTGTTTCACAATATCAACAGCGGCATACAGCTGTACGATAAATTTGTCTTTTCTGTCGAGCCTGCGTCCATTAGGAATAAACTTAAAGACTTTTTAGCTTTCAACGAAACAATGGCATTTTCCCTGTCGGACTGCCATTTATAGGACGCTTCCGTGTCGTCATCGAGTTCTGATACGCTTTTCCAGCTTCGCCAGTCGGCGATTCTGCTTCTTACGGCCATGATTTGGGGGGCAACCTTTGTTGCTCAGTCCCTTGGCATGGATTCCGTCGGACCATTCACCTTCACTACAACCCGCATGCTCCTCGGGGCGTTCTTTCTGCTCCCGATAGTGCTGCTGCGGCGCAAGCGCTTGGCGGCAGAAAAGCCTGCTGAAGCCGCAAGGCGCTCGGCTCCGCAATACCGCCGTACGCTGTTAATGGGCGGGATTCTCTGCGGGCTCTGTCTCTTCGGCGGGGAATCGCTGCAGCAGTTTGGCTTTGTGCACGATACGGAAGTAGGCAAGTCTGGCTTCATCACAGCGCTTTATATCGTCTTCGTCCCCATCATCAGTCTCTTCCTTGGGCGCCGCGGCAGTCCGCTCCTTTGGGCTGCGGTTGCGCTTTCACTGGTCGGCTTGTGGTTTCTCTGCATTCCGCCGGAAGGCTTCACGATTGCAGCGGGTGATCTCTTTGTGCTTGCCTGTGCAGTGGTTTTTTCGCTCCACATTCTCGTCATTGGACGATACGTTTTGCTTGTCGACGCAGTCGAACTCTCAATGATGCAGTTTTTCTGCGGTTCGATCCTCGCTTTCTTCGCCATGCTGACACTGGAGTCACCCACTTGGATCGGCTGGCAGACTGCACTTCCCGCCATGCTTTGGGCCGGCATCATGAGCAACGGCATCGCCTATACGCTGCAGATCGTTGGTCAGCGCGGCATGAACGACACCACATCGAGCCTGATTCTGAGTCTGGAAAGTGTTTTCTCAGTCATTTCCGGCTGGCTCATCCTCAATGAAGTCCTCTCTATGCGGGAAGGTCTGGGCTGCGTGCTGATGGCCGCAGCTGTAGTACTCGCTCAACTGCCCGGCAACAAAAGGTGACACAAGAGCACGCTGCATACAAGAGCCCAGCTCCTATACTTTTCGACATCGAATGAATTTCGCTGATGGAGCCTCATCATGAATTTTCTCATCGTTAATGCCGGCTGCCGCATCAATGGTCAGGGCGGTACGCTTTCGGCCGCAATGGTTGAGCTTGCCGAGCGTACGCTCAAGCATCACGGCCACTGCGTTGTTGTCACCGATCTCAACGAACCTTATGTCGTTGCCGACGAAGTCAAGAAGATTCTGGAAGCTGATGTTTTGATCTTCCAAACGCCGGGCTGGTGGATGACCACGCCCTGGCAGCTCATCAAGTATGAAGACGATGTCTTTGTCTCACCGGAACTTTGCGGCGGAGACGGCCGTACGCGCAGCGATCCGGAGAAGAAATACGGTTCGGGCGGCTTCCTTACCAATAAACGTTATGTGCTTTCTACCACCTGGAATGCACCGTTGGAAGCCTTCACTGATCCCCAGCAGTTCTTCGAAGGCAAGGGGCTTGACGGGCTCTTCATGCCTTTCCACAAAACCATGCAGTTCCTCGGCCTCAAAGCCTATCCGAGCTTCATGGTGAATGACGTTTTTAAACACCCGACCATTGAAGCTGATTTCAAGCGCTGGGAAGCCTACCTCACCGAGCATTTCGGTCAAAACGCCTGAAATATTCAGCTTGCTTCACTCGCCGACCCGCATGCATGGCGCCAGCCCGTATGCGGGTTTCTTTTGGGCTCATGTAAGGTAATTACATAAGGCGCGCAGCGAATAGCTGCGCTAACCTCTGCCAATATGTTTTGCGGCTTTGACGCCCGTGCATTCAACCTTCATCAGCAAAATATAATATGCAATACAATTTCGACTGTATTATCGACCGCACCCAGATTGACAGCGTCAAATGGACGGCTTATCCAAAAGATGTTCTTCCGCTTTGGGTGGCAGACTCTGACTTCCAGTCACCTGAACCTGTTGTCGCTGCCGTACAGAAAATTGTCGACACGAAGGTTTTTGGCTATCCCAATGGCCACTCTGGTGTTCTCGAACGTGCCGCTGTTTCCTGGTGCCAGCGCAAGTACAACTTCACCTTCAGTGAATCCGAAATCCACTATTGCCCCTCCATGAGCTTTGGCCTAGCCATTGCCATCCGCGCCTTTACTCAGCCGGGCGGCAAGGTGCTCATGCAGACCCCCATCTACCCGCCCTTCACAGAGCTCACCAAAGCCAACGGACGTGTGTGCTCGATGAATCCGCTCAAATTCGTCAACGGCCGTTATGAAGTGGATTTTGAAGACTTTGAGCGTCGCGCCGCTGATCCTGACTGTTCCCTCTTCCTGCTCTGCAGTCCGCACAACCCTACCGGCCGTGTATTTTCAGCGGATGAACTGAACCGTTTCGTTGAGATCTGTGCTGCCCATGACGTTGTGATCCTCTCCGACGAAGTCCATTCCGGTTTTGTTTTTAAGGGCGAACACGCTTTCCTGCCTGGGCTGTCGGAGACTGCCGCACGCATCTCCGTCTGGGGTTCAAGTCCTTCCAAAACCTTCAATACTGCAGGTCTGCGCGCTGCGTCTTTGGGATCCAAGAACCCGGAACTCAATGCCAAACTTAAGGCCGAACTCACTGCGAGCCAGCCCGATCGTTCCGTCTTCAGTCAAACCGCCTTTGCCGCCGCCTGGACTGAATGCGACGATTACGGCGAACAAGTCGCTGCCTATGTGAAAAAGAATCTTGAATTTGCTGTCGAATTCTTCCGCACCCGCATTCCTTCCATTAAGACCTACCTGCCTGATGCCACCTATCTCATGTGGCTTGACTGCAGCGCACTGGGTTTTAAAACCCAGACCGAACTCAGTGAATTTTTCGTCAAGGAAGCCAAAGTCGCGCTCAACCCCGGCGAAAGCTTCGGTCCGGGCGGTGAACAGCACATGCGTCTGAATACCGCCTGCCCGAGAAGCACGCTCGAAACGGCACTCCAGCGCATTGAAGCCGCCGCAGCTCGCCGCTGCGCCCTGCTCGGCTGATTCTTCTCAAGCCTCACATTAAAACGGGCAGCCTTGCGGCTGCCCGTTTATTGCTTATTCAACTGCTCCTTAATGAACAGTCAAACACACCGTGATTAAGACCTATTTCAAGGCTGCCACACGCTGACCGATGATGTATCCCTGCGTGATGCAGCGCCCGAGGCCGTGCTGCGAAGAACCGCCGGCAGATTCGCCACCGCACCAGAGACCCGCAATGGGCTTGCCAGAAAGGTCAACCACACGGCAGTCCTTATCGATGCGCAGACCAGCGTAAGAATCATGGACGGCGAAAGTAGCCCAAGCTGCATAGAAGGGCCCCGTTTCAATTGCATACTGCGGCGCGGGCTTATCGAAATCCTCGTCTTTGCCTGCCTTCACAAAGGTGTTGTAGCGAGCAACACTTTCGGCAAGCACCTTGCCGTCCATCTTCCACTTCTGCCAAGGCGACGTATTGATCTTGGCGGCCAAGGCTTCAAGTGTATCCGCTTCAAAGAAAAGCTCCGGATCACAGATTCCCGGCGTCAGCGTAATGTTTTCGCGTTCAAGCGCTTTTGCGTCGAAGATCGCCCACTGCGGACCCGCGGAGAAATCGGGTTCAGCGGAACCTTCATTGAGGGCTAGCGCAGCATCAATGTAGTTGCGCGGACGGAATGGTTTACGCGTAGTGTTGCGCCAATCGCCGTGCACATACGGTTTTCCGTCCTTAAAGAAGCCTTCATGGGAACCATTCGGGTAGCCGCTCTCGAGTTCGTTATAAAAGCGCTTGCCGACCTGATTGACAATAATCGCATCCTGCCAGTCACGAATGTTGAGCCCTGAGTGCTTAATGAGCGGATAGAGCGGAGACTTTGGGGTCCAGCGAATATAGTTGGTGCGGACACCCACCAACGGGCGCTTTCTGAGTGAGCCGTTGCGATCCATCGCCTGATTTGCAGTTCCCCAAAGCGATGCGCCGATGGCCATTGCCGCCAATTCGCCCGAAGCATCCTGCGGCGAATATTCTTCCGCGGCATTGGCATATTCGGCCGTCAGACGCGGATCAAAAATACGCCGGAACTCAACGTTGCCGGCATTGCCGCCCGTCGCAATGACAAGCGCTTTCTTAGCGTGAACGACGATTGTTTCAGAGGTTTCCGAAATATTCCCTTCACTCTTAAAGCTTGAGAGCGGCTTTCCGGTTTCCGGATTGACTTTAGGCGAATAATGCGCCTTCAATCCAACCACTCGGCGGTCGCCCTCAGCCTCTCTGTAGAGTTCATCCATGTGATAGTTGAGCAGGAACTGAACGCCCTTCTTTCTTGCCGAAGCCTCAAGGCTGCGCATAAGGAGTGTTCCGCCGGCGCCGGCAGGGCTTTCTGCGGACTGACCTTTGAACCAAAGCGTATGGTGCTCGCGCCGAGCGCTGAGCCCAACGGCATGTGCACCGCTGTTGTCGGGCGCTTGATCCACAAAAGGCACGCCGTTGGCAAGCAGGAATTCGAACGCCGGGGCCATATTAAAAGCGAGCGCGTGCTGCACAGCACGGTCGTTATAGCGATAGTCCGGCATGCCGCCTGACTCGACGATTGACCAGTCTGTCAAATCCTTAAAAACCAATTCCGGCGAATCTTTAATACCGTACTTTTTCTGGAAAGAAGTACCTCCGCCCAACGGCACATTGCCGCCAGACGTAATGGCATGACCGCCGATATCGTAATTAGCGTCAACAACAAGCACCGAAAGACCTGCATCACGTGCGCCGATTGCAGCGGAAAGTCCTACAGCCCCCGCCCCGATGATTACAACGTCGGCTTCGTAATTCCATTTCTTCGGCATCGCAGCACTGCACGGAGCAGCCGCTGCGGAAGCGGTGCCGGACAATCCTGTCATTCCGGCAAAAGCCGTGCTAATCAATACGTTGCGGCGTGAAATATTGACCATAATGAATCCTCCTAAACGCTCGGCGATACTCATGATCACCTTTGAGCTTGATTTCAGAATACTCCTGAAATCAGTAAAGTGGACATGCGAATGAATCCCAATATCAATCACGCAGTGAAAAATCGCCGCAGCGATATAACCCGCTGCGGCGCGTGTGGAAAAACTTAAATGATTGTTTTCATTTGTACGTTTTAAAAAGCTTTATTCCACCCATTCCGCTTCGTAAAACTCCATCCCCGTATCGGGCAGCGCATTGAAATTTTTCAGATGCACATTAGAGGCCGTCGTGCTGTCTTCGAAAACCAAGAACGCTACAGGCACCTCATCCCACAAGATTTCCTGAACTTCACGGTAAATAGCGTCACGCTTCTTTTGATCGGGCTCGTTGACAGCCTTGTCGAAAAGTTCATCGACCTTAGGATTGTTGTAGTAACCCTCGTTGGAAAGCTTGGGCGGCATTTCGCGAGAGTCAAAAATCGGACGCATCCCCCAATCCGGCTCTACCGTAGAATTCGACCAGCCAATGTAATAAAGACGATTAGGCGACTCCGACGGCACCTTGTTCGCCTCTACCAGCGACACGCGCTGCCCTGCCTCAAGAATACGGGTTTCCGTCTTGATGCCAACCTGTGCGAGCTGCTGCTGGATGAACTGGATCACCTTGCTGGAGGTGGAGTTGTTGTAGCCCGACCAAAGCTTCGTCGAGAAGCCGTTGGGGAACCCCGCCTCAGCCAAGAGACGCTTGGCTTCCTGCGGATCATATTTCGGCACGCCGAGGTCAACCGCAGACGGAATGGGGAGAGGCAGAACCCCCGTAGCCGGCCGAGCATAGCCTGAGAAGGCCACTTTGCAGAGTGCTTCGCGATTGATGGCCAGACTGATGGCCTTTCTCACACGCACATCGTCAAAAGGCTTATGAGCATTGTTGATTGAGAGATACCTCATCATGATCGATGGGACCACATTGAGCTTGAGCTCGGGATCATTCTCAATGTCTTTGACCTGTTCGACAGGCATCGGCTGAATGAAAGCCGCCTCCTTTGTACGCAGCATCGCAGCGCGGGAAGCGTTTTCAGCGACAGGGAGCCAAGTGATGGAATCCAGTTTAGGGAGCCCTTTTACTCGATAATTCGGATTCTTGACCACCACCAAGCGCTCACTCGGGTTGTAATCCTTGAGAAGATAAGGCCCGGTGCCGCAGGGATTAAAAGCGATCCCGCGGCCATCCATGGTTTTGATTGTGTTCGGGCAAATCATCTGTCCGGAGCCGTTGGCCAAACGCTGCAAAAATCCGGGCGTACGGCGGCTGAGGACAAACTTCACATGAAGACGATCAACAACTTCGATCCGTCCGATGAAATTAAAGAACGATCGGCGTGAAAGGTGATTGTCCGGATTGAGCACTCGCTCGAAATTGAGCTTCACCGCTTCCGCCGTAAAGTCCGTACCGTCATGAAACTTCACGCCGTCACGAAGTTTGAAGGTATAAACGAGCCCATCCTCGCTCACTTCGTACGATTCAGCCAGCTGAGGCACCGGTTTGAGATTTTTGTCGAAACTATAAAGCCCTTCGTAGAACGACTTGGCGACAGTGCGCGACAAGAGGTCGGTCGCTTGATAAGGATCTAGCGTCGTGAATGACGAACCAACCGCTACCGTAATGCCGCGGGCTTGACTGCCGGAAGGAAGTGTGGCAGCGGCAGCGAGGGAAACGGCGCAGACGGCTGAGAGAAGACTTTTGCGCATGGCGTGCGGATTCCTTCAAGGAAAACTGGCCGCACGGCCGTTCAACCGTCCATACGGCGAGATTTGCTGCAGTTTTGACTACAGCTCCTGACACGTACCGAACTGCATAAGGAGCGTTTTTATAGAAACAGGAGCCGATTAAAGCCTAGCGCTCCTTATATCTGCCTCGCCTCGGCGCTATGTCTTATCCCTTTGAATCGATCCGCAAGCATTTCGGGTTGACCAATTGTCAACACGCAAACGTTCGCACTAGTACCCGCAATGTGCCCGCTTCCGTCGATCTTTTGGAGTATTCAAGCGTCCAGAACGAGCTTTGACGCAAAAAAGAGAAACAGACTTCCCAGTGCCGTATTGCCGAGCTTTCTCAGGCTCGGTACACGTGCGAGGCTGCGAAGCAGTGCCGCTCCCAGCGTAATAAGCACCGCAAACCACATCACACTGAAGCTCTCAAGAATCATCGCGAGAATAAAGTATGAAATCCCCGGATGAGCATATGAGCTGTCGATGAATTGAACGAAAAAGGAAACGTAAAAAAGAATCGACTTGGGATTGGTAAGTGACAAGCCGAGCGCTGTGCGGAAAGCACGCAGTGCTGTACCCTTGGTCGGTTTCGTCTGTTCGGAGACACTGAGCTCGGCAGCAGTTCCTGCGGGCTTTGCTCGCTTGACGAAGAAGGTGTTCCAAATCACCTTTGCCCCAATCCACGCAAGGTAAATGCCGCCGCCGATTTTCACCATTGAGAACGCGAGCGGATGGCTCTTAATCATTGCCGCTACGCCCAGATAGGCGAGGAAGATCAGAACCGCATCGCCAATCAGTACGGCAAGGAGACCCGCGCAGCCGGCACGCCGGCCATCCAAAACACTCGTCTTCAAAACATAGAGTGAATTAGGACCCGGCGCGATCACGATCATGAAAGCGCCGGCGATGTAGATCCACGGATTAATGATGCCGAACTGCTCGAACATAGCAAAGCTCAAATCTGCGCACTGACAACGGATTCGTCAGAAGCCTCAACAAAAAAGGTTCGCGATTTTAGCGCCGAATAAAGTCAGCTTCAACCCAGTCTTGAAGTGTGTATTCTTAGTGTGTATTCTTATTTAGTTCGCCTCTGCAGTCATTCCAGCTCCTTCTTCAGAGGTGCGGTATGGATGCCTCGTGAAATAAACGTTGAGCAGAATTGGAATTAAAAAGATCGTAAAAAGCGTCGATGCGGTCGTTCCAAATATGAAAGTGATGGCCAAACCGCCGAATACGGGGTCGGGAATCAAAATCACGCTTCCCAAAATAATCGCCAAAGTGGTGAGCAAAATGGGACGCAGACGAACAGCTCCGGCATCAATGAGCGCATCCTTGAGCGGCAGTCCAGCCTTCAAGTAATCAAGCACAAAATCAATGATGAGGAGCGAACTTCTTACCACAACGCCAGCCAAAGCCGTCACGCCGACCAAAGAGGACGCAGAGAACTGTGTGCCGAAGAGCCAATGGCCCGGGATCAGTCCGATAAAGCAGAGCGGGACAGCCGAGAGCGCAATCAAAGCGAGCGCAAAAGAGCGGTAGTACGCGACAAAAATGAGAAAAATAGAGCCCAGCGACAGACAGAGTGACACAGCGAGATCACGGTAGCTGTCGAGCATCATGCGCATTTCGCCTTGCCACAGGAGAACGGCCGGCGACTGGGTTAGATCAGGGCGTTCATCGCTCCAGGTCAGATTGCCGGTAGCAAGTTTGCCGCCTTCGGGCAGCGCCATGCCACTTAAACGATTATTCAGATCCAGCACGGCATAGGTCGGTGTCGTCGAGCCCATTTCGCCGCCCACCGCCGCCATACGAACGCCGTCCTTCTTTTCAATGCGTCTTGCGGCTGTCGTTTTTTCGACCTTGATGATAGACGAGAGCGGCACACGCACACCAGCAGCGCCGGCAATGGTGATGCCCGAGAGCAAAGTCGGATCAAACTCCTCAGCGTACGGGATTTCAAGACGAATGGGCTGCGGCGAACGTTCACCATCCGCATGCGCCCAGCCGATGATGCTGCCCGACGCAAGATTTTTCAATTCAAATGCGGCAGCAGCCGGGAGCACGCCGGCGGCAGCCGCCTTCTCCCGATCAATGCTGAGCCGCCATTCGGTCTGATCCGCTTTCTGAGTATTAGTAACCTCTACCACATCATAAGTTTTCCGAAACTCTTTCTGAGTACGGTCAGCAAGCCAACGAAGTTCCTCCGGATCATTGGCATATATTTCTGCGTAGATGGTTCCGCGAAGCGGCGGTCCCGGCGGATCTTCCACCACCTGAATCGTGCTGCCTGGATAAGCATCGGACACGCTTCGGAGTGCAGTCCGCAGTTCTCGTGCAATCTCGATGGACGAACGCCGACCGGAATTTTTATCCGTGAGATTGACTCGTACGGCACCGATTTCACTGCCCTTGGCAGGCGTCATACGCATCATGGAATTGAAATCTGCAACTCCCGACAGTCCGGCCCAGCTTTGCCAATTGACAACTTCGGGAATTTTGGCGACTTCAGCCGCCGTATCGCGGACAGCACGATCCAGCGCCTCCACAGGGGTGCCCACGGGCAGTTCAATGGTGACGTTGAAAGTGTTTTTATTGTCCTTGGGCAGGAATCCCATCTCGACGCCCCATGCGGGCGTTGGGCTGTTCAATCCGCCGGGAATGAGACATTGCCCGAAAGGCATGATGAAAACTGCTATACAGAGAAAAGCAGTTGCACACACAAAGACAATTTCTCGTCTGGGATGACCGATCAACAAGCGTGCCGGTATGCTGTAAAGCTTGCCGAAACGGCCTCCGGGAAGCGTTCGGCCGCCGGCCGATGAGCTGTCAATCGGCGGCTGCGGGATCCACCGTCTTGCCGCCCAGGGAGCGACGGTATAAGCGATCAGAAAGCTTGCCGCCAGAGCCACCGGCACAGTGAAACCCACTGGGTAAAAATACTGTTTAGGCATGCCCGTCAAAGCCGGAATCAACGAAGCAAAAACCACCATCACGGTGATCGTGGCCAACAGCGTTGCACTGCCGATTTCACCCGCAGCTTCAATGGCTCGGTTTGAACGGTCCTGCCGTCCCGACAATTTTGAGAGCCCGTAATGACGCACAATGTTCTCAATCACCACGATCGAATCGTCAACCAAAAGGCCGAGCGCAATGATGAGTGCATAAAGTGTCAGGCGATTGATCGTGAAGCCCGAAAGGCCCACAACACCTAAAGTAATAGCCAGAATGAGCGGTACCGTGACGGCGACGATGACTGCAGCCCGCCATCCCAGAAAGACAAGCGTCACCGTCACCACGGCGATAACAGCAATTGCCAGATGCTCAATCAAAGTATTGACGGCATCGTTGGCCTTCGCGCCGTCGTCGCGTGTGACGACAACATCAACATCGGCCGGAATGACGGTGCCCTTCATTCGCTCAATACGGGCGATCGCCTCGTCGGCCACAACAACAGCGTTGGCATTTTTGCGTTTGGCAATGGCAAGCGAAACGCTTGGATGCTCGACAATGCCGCCGGCAGCAGATTCATACTGCGATGAAGCTCGTCCCCAGCCGAAACGACTGGAGGCAGCCGCCTGCTGAGTAGCGCCGTCGCGGATTTTTGCCACATCTTCCAGATGCACCGGATTTCCTGCCGGTGAAAAACCAACCACCAAGCGCTTGAGATCAGCAGCAGACTTGATCGCATTGGCCAGGCGCACTCGGGCTTCAGTGCCCTTTGTCACCGTTGTTCCTAAAGGTCCGGCAGAGCCTGCAGCGCGCACGGCAGCGGTCACGCTCGCAAACGAAAGACCAAAACTCTCGAGCCTTGCTGGATCGATTTCAACAATCAGTTCGCGATCACGTCCGCCGATAACGTCAACGGTAGAGATGTCTTCGAGTCCCATCAGTCGATCGAGAACGTCCCAGGCAATCCGCCTCAGCCCTTCATCGCCGTATTTTTCTGAAACGAGAGAAACTGCCAAAATGGGTACATCATCGACATCGGCGCTCTTCACCCACGGCCCAAGCATATCGGCCGGCAGTTCGGCACGCCCGCCGACGATACGGTCGGCAAGCTTGACCAGAGACTCTTCTTTGTTCTCTCCGACTTTGAACTGCACCACCACGACAGCAGCAGAATCCACAGCGGTTGACCAATAGTGGTCAACGCCGGGAATCTGGTTGATGATGGCTTCCAAAGGCCTGATGACCTTAGCCTCCATCTCGTCGGGCTCTGCGCCTGGCAGCACAGCCTGCACTGCCGCCGCAGGCATGGAAATCTGCGGATTTTCCTCGCGCGGCGTCGAAAGAACCGCCCAAATACCAAAAATCAAAGCCGCAATCATCAGAACAAGCGTGAGCTTGCTCTCAATAAACCCGCCCGCCAATTGCCCAGTCAGCGTGTGCCGCGGATTCATTGCTGATCTCCAGTTTGTGCTCTTGAATCCGCCTCTGTCACACGATCGCCGTCAGTGAGCTGATGTTTCGGTCGATCAACAAAGCGAACGGGTGAATTACCAAGGTCTTCCAAACCTGCAAGTACTTCTGCAAGACCGTTTTCACGAGTGCCGAGACGCAACCAATGAAAATAGGCGCATTGATTTTGGCCTGCGTCCGCGTGGCGACAAGTTTGCAAAACAAATGCACCCTCCAATCCGCCCAGCCGCGTAAGCGCCGATTCAGGTACAAAACGTCTTGACGCCTTACCGGCAGTGATCTCAATACGGCCGAACATGCCTGGCCGAACGGAAGCTGCTTCGCGGGATGCAAGCGCCTTAAAGCCGGCTCGAACAAAATAGGTTCGCGCCAGCGGATCCGCTGAAGCCGAAGCGTTCTCAATGACGACTTCAAGGGGCTCATTAATGCCGTCGAGCTTCACTCGGCCAATCACACCCGGTTTTGCATATTGAGCGGCACTCTGGGGTACGCGAAACTCAAATTTAGGAGCCTCCTCGGAATCGAGCACCACTATCGGCAGCCCGGGAACAGCCATGTCGCCGGCACGGCGCAGCACCCGCACAACACGGCCCTCACGGGGCGACTTCCCAATAATGTATTCAAGCTCTCCATGCGCAGCGCTGGCAAATCCTTGGGCCTGCGCTAAATCTGCCCGTGCCCCATCACGCTTAAGCGTTGCTTTGCGCCAATCGTTGTTAGACACCAGTCCCTCACGATAAAGCGCATCTATCTTCTCACGGTCAAGCTCCGCATCCTTTAGGGCTGCTTGGGCCGCCTTTAACTTGCCGTCTGCGGCGTGAATCGCAGCAAGCACATCTTTAGAGTCAAGCTTAAAAAGCACATCGCCTTTTTGGAGTAAATCCCCTTCTTTTACCGGAATTTCTTCAATATAAGCAGCAAGGCGGCTGGCCGCTTCAATGCGTGCAGAGGCCGCCACGGAGCCCGCTGCCTGAATAAGCTGAGGCTGATAGGCCGGCTCAAGGATCACTGACACCGCTGTCGGCGCCTGACGCTCGTTGCTGGCTGCAGACGGCGCTGGGGATTCGCTGCAGCCCGAGAGAATCAAAACCGCCGCAGCTGTCCAAGCAGCAAAGACATATTCTCGCGACAAGATCTTCATCGGCCAAGCCGCAATCAATGCTGCAAGCTGCATAGTTCTTTTCCCAAAAAATCTGCATGGAACACTTCGGTTCCTGAAGCTTATGCTGATTTTTTTAATTTTAGACAATAGTTCTCATTTAAAGCTTCAAACTGCTCTGCCTACAGCTGTATTCAAAAAATCCACAGAGCAGCAGCATCCCTGCTGATACCTCAGTCACTTTATTAACAATTTTTTACTATTATCGACTATTTTCACATGCGAATGATTCGCTTTAAAACTCCCATCCCGAATTCTCCGATATGCATTGATTTTTCTAAACATCTTCTGAAGCGTCCGCGCATGCAATACGATTGATTTGCATCTCACCCCACGACAGTTCACTTAGGGGACAACCCGAATTGCGAATTATTTTTAATAATGAATATCTAAGAAATTCAAAAGCATTTTGAAGGTGTAATATTCAAGCGTCGCCGGAACACGAGTACACGGAAACGTTGAAACAGTAGCGCTCCGAGCACCCGGACTCTTGAAGCATCAAGGGGCGCGGCACAAAGACTTCCGGCGAAAGGATTGAGCCTTTCGACGCATGGTCAGAGGAATCCAATAAGATCCCTCAGGATCTAAACAAAAAAACTCAAATTGAATAAAAGAGGAACAAAAAATGGCACTCAATCAGGCTACTAAATACGGTCTTTTCTTTGTTGGCGGCATCGCTGTCGGTGCTCTCGGTATGGCGCTCGTTTCTCGCGGCAAGCTCAACATTAAGCCGCTCGCCACAGATCTTCTCGCCTCCGGCATTGACCTTCGCGACAAGGCGCTTGCTGCCGTAGACGGCGTCAAAGAAGACCTCGCCGACGTGGTTGCCGAAGCTCAGGTGAAGCAGCAGGAAAAGAAAGAAGCTCAGGAAAAGAAGGAAGCTGTTCCGGCTGCCGCCGACTGCTGATTTTCTCTGCGGCCGCACTACACTTTGGCCTGATCGGGCTATAAATAAGTGCGGCGGCGCGGAAGCAAACATTCCGAAGCGGCCCGGAGGGAAACTCCGGGCCATCATTTTGCGGCGCACGCCGTACGGGTCTCGGCCTTTTGGGAAACGTCGAAGACTCGGCAAAAAGGAATAAGAGAAGAGAGGCTTTCCTCATGCATTTCTATTTGAAGCATGCCGTCGGCAACCGTGAACGCTGGAAGACAGACGACACGCTCTCGCACGCAAGTGCGGTCATCATTGCCAATGAAGTGGCTGCCATTCCAGGCGTTACCGGTCTTGTCGTCAATCCGCGTATCGGCAGCGTAACGCTGACCGTCGCCGACGCAGCTGCCAAGGCTCGAACCCTCGCCTATTTTGAAAGCCTTGCAGTCAATCCGCCGATTCTGCGCCCTGACCGTGCAGTCATTGCAGCTGAAGATCTTGAAGCCGCTAAACGGTGCGGTGAAATGGCGCTTCAGCCGCTGCGCCGGGAAGATCTGCCGCCGGGCATCGTACCGCGCACCATTTATGAAATTGAGCGCGGCTTCACAACAATGCCGCTGCTCAATGTCTTCTCACGGTTGCGGGACCTTCTCGGGAAGATTTTCCCGGGACTCTTTATGATCGGCCGCACCGCTGCCAAAGCCGCACAGGTTGGTCAGGCAATGGGCAAAGCCGCACTCACCCGCCGTACGGGAGAGGCACCGGCGCCGATCGAAGATGATGCTGAACTCGACTTCTCGAGCCTCGCACGCTACATCTTCCTGCGTCCGTTCCTGCCGATGGTCGTGAATATCGGCAACGCAGTGCTCGATTCCATTCCCTACCTCATTGAAGGCGTGAAAAATGCCTTCCGCGGGAAACTCAACGTTTCGGTACTTGATGCCTCAGCGATCTTTGTGTCGCTCCTGCGTCTTGATTTCGGAACCGTGGGTCTGCTCACGCTGCTTCTCGGCTTGGGCGATATGCTCGAACGCTATACCCGCAAGAAGTCACTGGCGTCGCTTGCCGATCAGCTGGCTATTAAGGTTGATCAGGTCTGGGTTCGTCTTCCTGACGGCCAACTTGCGCAAAAGCAGCTCAAAGACCTTTCGAAGGAAGATCTGGTCGTCGTGCGCTCGGGCTCTGTGATTCCTGTTGACGGCGTGGTTGTTTCCGGTGACGCGGCAGTCAATCAGGCGACGATGACGGGTGAACCCCTCCCCGTGCACCGTACCGTAGGCGGCAGCGTCTTTGCCGGCACTGTCGTTGAGGACGGTGAAATCGACATTCGTCCGACAGCATTGGGCGACGCCTCACGCCTTTCACAGATTGTGAGCTTCATTCAGAACAGCGAAGCGGCCAAGGCCGGCATTCAGGGCAAAGCTGAACGCCTCGCCGACGCCATCGTCCCCTACAACTTCCTGCTCGCCGGTCTCGTCTTCTTCTTTACGCGAGATCTCACCCGTACGGCTTCCGTACTGATGGTTGACTACTCGTGCGCCTTGCGTCTGGCAACGCCGCTCGCCATTCTTACTGCAATGCGAAACGGCACCGAAAAGGGTGTGCTGGTGAAAGGCGGCCGTTATCTGGAAGCGCTCTCCGAAGTTGACACCGTTGTCTTCGACAAGACGGGCACACTGACGCAGTCCACTCCGGTGCTCTCCGACGTCATCCCTGTCGACGGCGTTACGAGTGAAGAAGAACTGCTGCGCTTAGCCTCCTGCCTTGAAGAACATTTCCCGCACCCGGTTTCGCGTGCAATCGTTCGTCAGGCGCAAGAACGCGGCGTCATTCACGAAAACGAAGTGCACGACACCGAAGTCCGCTACATCGTTGCGCACGGCATCTGTTCTTCTGTAGCCGGCCGCAAGTGCTTCCTCGGCAGCCGCCACTTTGTGCAGGACGACGAAGGCATTGATATTTCCCCGGCCAAGGATGCGATTGCACGTCTTTCTTCCGAAGGCAAATCAATCCTCTACCTTGCTGTGGGTGATCAGCTTGCCGGTGTCCTCGGCATCGAAGATCCGCTGCGTCCGGAAGCCAAAGAAGCCATTGCTGCTTTGCGTGAACGCGGCATCACCAAGATCATGATGCTCACGGGCGACGACACTCGCACGGCCGCTCACGTAGCCGCCAAGCTCGGCCTCGACGGGTTCCATGCTCAGGTGCTCCCGCAGGACAAAGCTAAGCATGTGCTCGAACTCAAAGCACAGGGCCGTAAGGTTCTGATGGTGGGCGACGGCATTAATGACTCCCCGGCGCTCTCAGCAGCTCATGTTGGCGCAACGCTTCGCGACGGCACCGATATTGCTCAGGAAGTAGCCGATGTGGTTCTGACGCGCAACAATCTCGCGGACCTTCCGACTGCAATCGAACTGGGCCGCGCGACGATGGGCCGCATTCATGAAAACTTCGCCGTTTCCGTTTCGCTCAACACCTGCTTCCTCGCAGGCGGCTTGACGGGCATGCTCATGCCGGCAATTGGCGCGCTTTTGCATAACGCCACCACCATCGGCGTCTGCCTGAATGCTATGCGTCCGACGCTTGGCAAGTCGAAGAGCTTTACCGAAGCCGTGAGCGAAATCCAGGCGAATCTTCATGGTACGCTATCGAAGATTGAAAACAGCGCTCCGGAAAGTGAAAAGCCGATCAACCTGCCTTTCACGCAGGCCTGATGCCTAACGTATAAGAGAACAATAATGCTAGATCCCAAAGAATTCGTGCGCTCCATCTGTCACGGGCGCGCCCGTATCCGCCACGCCTCTCTGCGCGGACTTTCACCTGAAGAGGTTGAAAGTCTGACGACGATGATTGCTGGATTCGACGGCATCACTTCTGTGAAGCTCAATCCGCGTGTCGGCAGTCTTCTCGTCACATGGGATGAGACCAAGACGAATGCGGAATCGCTGCTTGCCGCTGCTCAGTTCTTCCTCCCCGACGAACCCGCAGCGGAAGAAGCCGCCGAAGTCTTTGAAGGTGCGCAAGACCAAGATGCACAGCCTGAAGCAGCAAAGACCCCCTGCTGCGCAGGCGCCTGCCTTGCCGAGCACCCCGCCAAACTCGTTCGAGAAGCCGGCATCCTCGTCAAAAGCGGGGCTCATCGGGCGCTCGACCTTCTCGCACCGGTCGTCGCCCCTGACGTTAAGGCGGGCGGTCGTACCCGCCGCGTTACGCAGAACCGTCTGATGGCAGCGGGCTACGCACTCTCCCTTGCGGGTCTTGCATTCCGCGGCGCTAAAGCCCATTTGCTTTTCGGTGCACTCTTCACGGTGCTCCTCGGTGTTCACCTTTATCAGCACCGCCGCGTTCTTTAATTTAGGCGTTCAGTAAAAGAGCAATTTCGAAACCGCTCTTGAACGCATTAGAATGCCCTTTGAAAGCGGGCATCCGGGTTCTCTGCCTGCAGGCAGTCGCACCCGGATGCCCGTTTTTTTTATTTCCCGACGTGCGGCAGCCCTTCAGCGGCCTCTATTTCACGAGCCGTACGACTTATAACGCTCCAAAGAATCTCCTAACTGTTATGAAGCTCTGGCTCAAGATCTCGCAGGGATTGGCTGCGCTGCTTCTCTCGGCTGCCGCACTGTCGCTGCTCCTATTTGCCGGAGCACTTATCCTCGGACTGGCAGCAGCGGCCCTCATTGCGGCTGCCGGACTCTTTCTGGCGGCTCCCGACGAAGCTAAAACGGGACTGAAAAATGTCGCCGCAGCACTCGAAAAACTCGCTGACCGATTTGCCGAATCAGTCAACGACATGGGGCAGGTAGTGCTTGCCTGCTTTGGCGCCCAGCAGGCCGCCCCTAACACGCCTCACGAAAGCAGCTCCGGCGAAAACATGTCGTCGCCTGACAACACATGTAATTCAACCCGCACAGCAACGGATGATCCGTCCGGTCCGCATGCCGCTCAGTGAGTCTGCCAACATCTGTTTCAACATCGATTTTGCAGACATTCCTACTTCTGGCCGCCTTATCCAATTTGTTTTTTCCGGATATTTCATTTTGTTGTTCGCAAACTGAAACGTGATACGCATTTCATTTCGTTTGCATGCACGGAGATTTGACCATAGGCAACGTTTGTGCTTACAGCCAAGCGCAAAGATTTGAAAATAAGAAGGGTTCTCGTTACTATTCCCCCTGTCACATTTGGCTACAAGGACAAATACCTATGACAGAACCCCGACAGATCCGCACGCTCGCGACGCTCGATCTTAATGAACCGGCCACGGTCGCGCGGATGAAGCTGCCTGAGGCTGAAGTTTCACGCCTTTCCGATCTCGGCATGAGAATCGGCAGCACTGTGCGTGTTCTTCAGGCTTCCGAGGGTGAACCCCTGCTTGTTGCCGTCGGAGACGGCCGCATCGGCGTCAATTTCGCCGTTGCGCAAAAAATCTATGTCTACTAAGAGGCTCCTTAAATGTTTCTAAAAGAACTGCCCGTTGGCTCCAAGGGCAAGATCATCGGCTTTGGTAAGGAACATCCTGAATACCGCCGCCGTCTCGTGATGCTCGGAGCAACTCCCGGCACCACTTTCGAAGTGGTCCGCATCGCCCCTCTGGGCGACCCAATCGAAATCCGTGTACGCGGCAGCTTCATCAGCGTTCGACGCGACGAAGCGATGCTGATGGAAGTCGAAAAGCTATAAGTCGGCGCTGACCCTCAAGCGTCTACTACACACAAAAAGGTTATAAACGATGAGTCAACATATCGTCTGCGTGGTCGGCAATCCGAACTGCGGCAAGACCACGTTTTTCAATGCCCTGACTGGTTCGCGCCAACGCGTGGGCAACTGGCCCGGCGTCACGGTCGACAAGAAGACCGGTAATTTCGAATACCGCAACGAAAAGATCGAGCTCGTCGACCTTCCCGGCATCTATTCGATTACGCCGGCAGCCTCCTCCGGTGAAGATGAACGCGTCGCCCGTGACTACATCCTGTCGGGTGAAGCTGAAGCGGTCATCAACATTGTTGATGCCTCGAACCTCGAGCGCAACCTCTACCTCACGGCCCAGCTGATCGAAATGCGTGTGCCGATGATCGTCGTGGTCAACATGCTCGACATCGCCAAGCAGCATCGTCTTGAAATCCGTTTGGAAAAGCTTCAGGAAGCGCTCGGCTGCCCGGTTGTCGGCATCGTTGCCAGCCGTGAAACCGGTCTCAACGACGTCAAGGATACCCTTGTCAACTTCCTCGAACATCCGACCATCCCGCCGATGGCCGTTGAATTCGACGAAAAGATCACCAAGGCGATCGCTGCGGTTTCAGAGGATCTCAAGAAGCAGGGCGTAGAACGTGCCCCCTGGTTCGCCAGCCAATTCATGGAACGCGCTCCGGGTCTTGAAGAAAAGCTTCCGAACGTCAATGCCGCCAACGTCGAAAAGATCGTTGCCGACCTCGACAAGGAATACGACGGCGACCTCGATATCGCCATCGCCAACGCTCGCTACAACCTCGTGGCCAACATCGCCGAGAAGGCGATTGTCCGCGTCGGCGAAGCTTCTGCGACGCTCACCGACAAGATCGACCGCGTTGTCCTTAACCGCTGGCTCGGCCTGCCGATCTTCCTTTTCATCATGTACGTGATGTTCCTGTTCACGCAGAACTTGGGCGGCGCGTTCATTGACTTCTTCGACATTCTGGTCGGCGGCGTGATGGTCGACGGGTTCTCTGAACTCCTGACGAACATCGGCAGCCCCGAATGGCTCACGGTCTTCCTGGCCAACGGCATCGGCGGCGGCCTCCAGACGGTCTCGACCTTCATTCCGGTCGTCTTCTTCCTCTTCCTCTTCCTCGCGCTGCTTGAGGACTCGGGCTACATGGCTCGCGCGGCATTCGTTATGGACCGCCTGATGCGCGCTCTCGGCCTTCCGGGCAAGGCCTTCGTGCCGCTGCTCGTCGGCTTCGGCTGCGGCGTTCCTGCCCTGATGGCTACCCGTAGGAATTTCCA